>Ga0307514_10000266_pt1 | contig 134124 bp, 142 predicted proteins | sample 16_EM_MG_FD_203088 | JGI IMG/M metagenome (GOLD analysis project Ga0307514, IMG submission 203088) | Populus trichocarpa ectomycorrhiza microbial communities from riparian zone in the Pacific Northwest, United States - 16_EM | ecosystem: Host-associated > Plants > Roots > Unclassified...
GTGGGGGTTTCTTGCGTTTTCTGAGCGGTTTTATTAGGGTTTGGGGAATAGTTTAGGGATTCTTTGTTCATTGGGTTCAGGATTTGGGGTTAATGGGCATGTGGGCGTAAATTTGTCACTGGTTATGTTAGTTAGATATTGCATTGATCCTTTGTCGTGCATATAAACACCACCACTAGGTATACTACCTCTCTTGGTCATGATATTGCTAAACTCTGCTGTGAAATTGCTTGTAACTCATGGGGTGCATGTACCAGGTTGTTCTGACCCTGGGCCCCTCTACCGGTAAGTGCGGCTCTTCGGTGGGATAGATCCATGGAGCTCGAACTTGACTGTCTGACAGATTGGTGCTTATTAGACCTCGGGATTTCTCGGACGCCCCAGGAGTATATAGGATCTAGATTGGTTATGACCTTTGGGAAACCCTAAACAAACATGTCTGCCGGGGCGATCCTCGGCAATATATAGCAGCCATTGCAACAACTGCAAGTTAGCGGGATTTCACCCATCCCACGACCGTATATGTACAGCTACTTCCTAGGTAGTTAACCAATACGACAAACCAAAGCACCCACCATGGCTTCATCGGGGTCCTCCCTCCTTTGCTCCTGGTTCCCATGGACCTCCAGTCCCATCATCGTTGCGGCGCCAATGCGTACCATCTCTGGCTCTGCCCTCACCGCAGCAGTCTCAAATGCCAATGCGCTGGGCTTCTTCGGCGCGGGATTCTCCCTCGATGAACCAGCTGTGAAGCAAGACCTCGATGCAACCCCTGCCCTCCTCCCCGCAGAGAACGGAGAAGCATCAACTCTCCCCTTCGGAATCGGCTTCCTGATCTTCAAAGCCTCGCTTCCGCTCGCGCTAGAGGCGACAAAACTCCACCGTCCCGCGGCGGTGTGGTTCTTTGCCCATGCAGATTCTGAGCAGTTGCGGGAGTGGGTACGGGAGTTCCGGGATGTGGCGCCATGGACAAAGGTGTTGGTCCAGATATCATCTGTGGCAGAAGCAGCTGAGTTGCTGGAGCTCGGGGTGGATGCGATTGTGGCTCAGGGTGTGGCGGACTCTGGTGGGCATGGGAGAAAGGCTGGTGGGAGCATTCTTACGCTGGTTCCGGAGGTGAAAGATTTGGTAAAGAAGATGGGAAGAGTTGTGCCCGTGCTTGCTGCGGGGGGGATTATGGATGGGCGGGGGGCTGCGGCGGCGCTGGCGCTGGGAGCGGATGGAATTGTTTTGGGGACTAGGGTAGGGATTAATTCCTTCTGAGTTGAAGGGTAGAGTGGGCTGACGATGAGGGAAGTTGGTGGCTAGTGTTGAGAGCGATGCGCCGGAGAACTTTAAGCAGTTACTGGTGGACACGGGAGATGGGGGATCCAGTACAGTAAGGTACGTCCCGCAGGAGTTCATCGGGGCGACCATAGGTTAATGTGTCGAGAAGAACTCGAGTCTATGACGATCTGAGAGGCACTGGCCGTTGGTGGCCGCAGCAGTATGACGCGAGAGTGATCATCAATGATTCCTTACGGGACCACAATAACGGAATGGACGAAGAGACAAATCTGGGACTATATCAGACTGCCTTAAAAGAGGATGATTTTTCAAGGTTGACAGCATTTTCGTAAGTTCTCCCCTTTCACCACCTAGGAGAGCGTGTTGATTGAAGCCTTCGGATCTTTGGTATTGTAGTGGTTTGTCCCCCACCCCTCTCTCCCGTGGTTAAATATCTCATATTGACTGGTGAAATAGGGACTGGCGTAGGACTGATTCGCGAGATCCTTCCGGCGGGCGAGATTGTACGAGGTGTCCGGCAGGATGCTCGGGAGATTCTTCTGGAGAGCCAGAGAACTCCTGGGATGAGGCTGTAGATCAAGTTCTCGTGTGATATATACTCACCCCAAAAGGTGTAAAGATGTATCTATTGATAATGAACTCAACAATAGCGAGCTAGTTCCCAACCCAAGCATGGAGGCATCAAAGCTACAAATTGAAGTGAATGAAAGCTGGAAATCCAATACCTGCCGGATATGAAACTCCAATAAGGTGCCAGTAAACAATTTGTGAAACTTCTGCTATTTATTCTCCGTTATGTCTAGTTGATCTACACATTGTTGCATATGGCCAAGATACTACACAACTCATCACCCTCCCACGCACACCGGATTCCACCGATCCCCATAACACGGCGGCAGCATCATATGCATTCTCATACAATCAATACGTTACATGTCTTTCCTATACACAGCACACAGCACACACCGCACACAGTACATCCATCAATCCATTCCATCAACCCATCCATCCATGCTTTCCATCCTCAGTCTATCAACAAACGAAAAAAAAAAAGAAAAAAAAACATGAACAAGAAAAACCTCCAAGTCGCCGTTTCCACTCTAAATACAAAGTTAGAAAGAATAGAAAGAAAGAAAAAGAAGTTAACCCTATAGATACTGATATACGGGGAGATAATGTACAATACCCTTTCTCCAACTAACCAACTACCCCATCGTAAAGTACAGTTCCCACACGCAAGAGAAACACCTACCAGAGCTTTTTTTGTGTTGAACAACCTACCAAGGGACCAATCCATCACATTAATCACGCCCGGGGATACGGGACGAGGGCAGGAAGCGGGGGGGAGGGGTCCCATTGCGCCGCACCTACCAATTGCAGCGACTAGAGACCATAAAAAATGACACGAAATATAAGACGAAATCCAGGGAAGAAAAGAAAGGGAAGCGAAAATAATATATCAGAAAAGAGCTATAAGAAGCAAAGATAATGCCGAATGCAACACCATGGAAAAATAAAATCAAACCCATGCACACCCAAAAAAACGAAAACATGGACCCTAAAACCCCAAACAACGACAAGTAAACAATGGCCCCAGAGACACCAGACAAGCAGAGAAGATGCGGGTAAAAAACGCAGGAATATTAGTTCAAAAACCCTTTACAACCGCTAGAGCCACAAAGACATGGTATTCGTTCATCACTATCAAGTTCTCGTTCAAACTTGTAGTCATATGTCAATTCCTCGTCTAGGAGGCATGTAAGCCGCAGTTCCGAGTAGCATTGTGGGATGTGGAACTTACTCTCTTTAATATCCCTCATTGCGTATATAACAATTCGTTTGCTTCCCTCGACTTTGATGATTTTTGCAGTGCAGTTGGGGGTACAGCTGTGGTTGATGAACCGTGCAATACCACCCTTCTTTGTGGCATCGATGACAGTGTTTTCGTCGATACGGAACAGGTAGCTACTTCCGATACCACTCTTGATATACTTCTTTTCCCTCATATCTGCAACCTGCTGTCGTACAATCTCTCCGACGTATTCGATGATCATGTCATTGGCCGAGATATTCTCCATTGCGTATAAACCCCAATTGTGAATAGCAGATCGTGCAAACCTGACAGGTTTCTTTCTCTTCTTCAGTTGATTAAAGCGCATAACATCTGCATCAGCGCTAAGAATCTGCTTCTGGTTATTAAGTTCTTGGACCAAACGTCGATTATTGACTCGGTTCTCCCGAGATGAGGATACTGGTTTGTTGCCTGACGTTCTTGACGGTGCTGTTGGCGAGACCTGAACAGCTGCATTTGCACGCTTCGCTGCAACAGCCAGACGATGCGGAAGATACTTTGACTTCTCGGCTTCAGGAATCTTGCGGTACCCCTCGGTTCTTGCACAGCCGGAGGGGTTGGGACGATAGAAGCCTTCGATCTTCTCCACCGTGTGGGTGACACCTGCGTCCAAATAAACAACTGATAGTGGAAGTTTAGAATGGGGTACTGCTTACCTCTTTTGCCATCCCGATTGGCCGCTTTGACTTCCTTCACCTTGCACGTCCATGCATGAACGTTGCCTATGGGTGCAGAAACATCATCTTTCATAGCCATCCGCAGGAACCTTAGATCCTCATCATCCTTGACTAAGGACTGCAATCCGTCAAGATCCATAATCATTTCAAAGTCGTCATCCAAAGTCACTCTTGGACAATCGGTACTAGAGATTGTCCAAGACAGGTCAATGGTGGGTGCCTCTGTTGCTGGGACGTCCGTTTCGACGTCCATTTTGTCTAGGTGAAGGTTCAATGGTACTTCTGCTGCCATTTTAGATCCTACCAAATTTTCGTCATGGCCCATGATATCAATCGTCTCATCCTCATCTTCAATGGGTTTATGCCCGACCCCTTCCGGTGCATCTTCACACATAAGCGACTTCCTGATCTTCTTCCTCCGCACGATAGCATCTTCATCACTGTCATCAATAAAACCGTTCATATCCGGCGGCGTTTCGTCTTCATCAACCTCCATACGACTTTCCTCCGGTGATCTTTCGACTGACCCGCCTGCCTCGTCTTCGTCGTCTGTCGACACCGCAGCGTCCTTGAGCCTTGATGGAGTACGCGCTCCAAGGCTTCGTTTCCGCTTCCGGTTCCGCATATCCGCTAATGATGCAGCAATACTTGCAGAATCTTCATCACCGATATCCGTTGAGAGTGCTCGAGATGCTGAGCCGCGTGATACCGGCCGATGATCCGTAGTGGTGGACTCATCGTCCGATCCACCCACATCATAATGATTGAGCCTGTGAGCCAACGGCCTTGCATCCCCGTTCCTCTGACCTCGAATGCCATTTGGAAGAGGCGATGCGTCAGATGTAGGTGTCTCTGGTCGCTTCGGTTTATGCTTTTTGAACCGTGGGAGGGCAGTGAGTTGTGTTGGGCGACCATCTGAATGAAGACGCTTCAGGGTAGCCGTGGCGGAGAGTGCAGAGAGGGGGACGACTGTAGAGCCTGGGGAATCGCTAGCCATAGCTAAAGTAAGGTTCGCGTCTACTATCATGCCATCTCCCTTCGGCGACTCTTCGATCTTCCTCCGCTTGGCTAATCGCTCGCGATCCAAAAGATCATATATAAGCGGATCGGCCACTCTTTTCCGAACATCTGATATTAATGCAGTATGCAATTCCTTTACCACTAGATCGGTAGTATCCCTGATGATATCCACTCTCTCGGGCTTCCTCTTGGATTTTGGTTGAGGGGACGGTGACCGCGATTTGGATGACGCATTTGGATCCCCGCGTGGGTAAGGCTTCATGTGCATCTGATATGAGAAAAGACGATCCCCATGACACATACGATAGCAATTGTCCAGGCCTCGTTTGTTCTCAAACACTACAAAGAAGCCCTCCCTATCGCAAAGTATATCCTGTACGCCAAAATTCTTCAGCCGGCCATATAGATGCCTGCAAAACCGCTGCTCTCCAGGAATATATCGTGACGAGATAAACACAGCTGGTCGCCGTCCCAACTCATCGATGGCTCTGTAGACTGTAGGTCGAGGCTTTGAGAAGCGGTTATCATGATCCCGAACTAGACTCTGATCTCGCCGCACCGGTAGGGAGTTCTGTGGCTTGGTACCAGCCGTGTCTCCCCCGCAGGATGGTGGTGGTCGGTTCCAGGCCGCTTGTTCCTCCTCTTTCCGCCTGGCTTCCTCCTGCTGTCTTCGTTTGTCCTCCAGCATACGATTCACTACTTTTGTACATTTCAACCCGTCTCGATCCAATACCACATTAACTTTTTGCATCGCAATTTTTAGACTGCCTCCCTTCTGAACAGCCCGCTTGGCCGCGTGGTGACCTAATGTTTTAGCGGCCTTGTTATCGCGGTAGATGATGCTGCAAACGCCTAAGGAACCCCCGGTTGTCGGATCCACCTTCAGTTCGAACTTTTCGATCTCGCCAAAGGGTCTGAAATTCATTAGGACTTCGTGTTCGGTTGCGAGAGCAGATAATCCGGTGATAAGAATTTGCGCTGGTGGACCAGGACCAATGTAATGTTGATCCCACTCCCATCTCGCTCGGTCTAGGGCAACACGGACTTTTTTCTTTCCAACTTTCGGGCCCTTGATATAGTCGGGATGGAAATTCCGGGGGTCTTCTATTGGCGTTGGTACCTGGTGAGATATTAGTATACTATTGTACGCAATGATCGCACACAGTCGTCGGAGCCGCAAAAGTGTAAAATGTATGTACGTACGCCTTCTCCTTCATAGCGATAAATAGGCTGTTTACCCTTCCTCGAAGCGGGGTCTTTATCAAGAACTGGGTCATATTTAATACGACAGTTTTGCTCTAGCGGTTCAGGCTTCACGGCAGCTGGTGGTGTTGCTTTAGGAGTCGGGATTGTTGGTCGGGGTGGCTCCTTGTATGTCTCAACTGGAGGCAACCTCTCAGCTTTGGATGCCGCTCTAGGGCTGGATTCTGGGGGCGACAAACTTGATGTCGCAGGAGTCAGTTGGGAGTTACTATGAGCCGGTATAGAGGCGGCGGATGTAGTACTGCCAGCCGACCGAGCTCCCGATATATCTCGGTCGTACTCATCGTGTGCTCGGCGCTTCGCCTTTTCCCTTTCCTTCGCGGCTCTCTCGGCCTGAGCTTTTTTAGCCAGCACCGAGGGAGCAGAGGGGAAGAAGTCGGCATATCCTGCGCGCGACATTGTCCGCTGGCTATAACAAGCGTCGCATTTACCGAGGACGTTGCAAGGGATTAATACACGGTCCAAGAAGGAGCAACGACAATGATACTGACGGGAATTGGTGGAAGATGGCTGTGGGTGTAAGAGAGAGAGAAGTGTCGCGTCGGGAACTTAGTTAGACGCGCTGGAACAGAGAGGAAAAAAAGCGACACGAGGCTGCGGCGGCGGGGGTTGCTCCTTGGTAGTTGAGGATGTTGCGGCAAAAACGAGCGTGAACAGCTTCGTGACTGCAGCCGAGAAGGAAGTGTCTAGAAAGTCGAAGTCGTGAGTAGGGTAGACGCAAGGGGGGGGTTGAACGTTCTCGAGCGTCTGTACGTGAGAGAGAGGAGAAGGAGAGGAGAAGCCTTTGAGAGCTATTCGGATACACTTGACACTCGACTTGGAGATGGGAATTACTCTGCGTCTGCGATTAGGAAGGGGGCAGGAAATCGGCATTCCAGCCAGCGCTTGCCCGCTTATGGCATAGTTTCTGTCGGTGACAAGCACCCCTTATTTCTATTTCAACCTTCTTCACCCTCGCTGACACTCTGACACTGACACTGACGCTCTGATGAACAACAGCAGCAACCCATCGCCTCTCTCCACAGTGTCTCGCTGCATCCTACACAGCCCAGCACAAAGCACGTTGATGTCTACAGCGATGAGGTAAAAGCGCCACCACCTGCTCTGCTCTACTCTGCCTGCTCCATAATATGCCGTTTCTGCAACCGGCAACGCGAATGCACGTGCTCCATTCAATCTGGTCTCTACAGCAGACAGCTCAGCAAAAAAATGAATGAGAAGTTTCGCACACTCCCGGCCCTCCCGAACTGTCGGCGCCTACATAGAGCGACAATCCACTACTACTACTCCCGTAACCGTTCCTGTGCCCGCTGCGTGTAGCAAGCGTCGTAGCCAGATGGCGCGACCCGAAATACTTGGAAAAGCAAATCACACCCAACTTCAACAACCGACATTTCATGAACAGCACGAAAACCACAGCAACGAAGCACAGCGGTTTGTACCGGTGCATTTACCGGGCATATATGTTCTTCCTTGGGTTTAGCAAAGCTCTTTTTTGGACGATGTTGGATGATGTCAGTGTTTCTTCGGATATCCGAAAAGCCCGACTGCCTCTTAACCAACCTTTACCCAGCCCATTCTGACAGCGCAAGACAGTATAGCTTCGGCGACTACTTATCGGTTATTCAAATCAGACTTGGAGTTGATAGAAATCCTTTCTCGACCTTACCGTCACCACGCAACCTGGGAGTGACTCGGCGGCGAACGACATCAACTGCGCAGGCTACGAAAATCAAGCACTTAATCAGCTGTTGCCGCCCGTTTAAAAGTGCCTTCATCGATCTTCAGTCCAATGACGATATATTTCCTACCCCTTGTCTCTGTGATCACTTTTATCCCTCAAGAAACTTGCGTGCCTTACAGTCTCCGAACGCCTGATTTCTGTGTTCGCACCTGGTCGCAGCTCTCTTCGGGGCTTCTCGGTGCGGTAGTCCAGCGCATATATAACGCGAAACGTTTGTGCATAGTACCCAACGAAGTTCTACTCTTCTCTACTCTACTCGCTTACGACTCTACCATCTATCGCGACCTGTTTGTAACTACTATCCTGAAGTATATATGACGACGGTGGTGGATGGTTGAGCTGTCAGGATCTAATTGGATAATTGGATAGATGGCTATGATCTGTGCGCTTAGTTCAAATATGAGGGTTTTTGCTTCGATGTTTCAGAATTCCACAACGGTTTTTCTCCACATTCTACTTTCCGCCTGTCGCTTCTTCGATTCCGAGATGATGTCAAACTGCTGGTGACCACCCCACTTCCTAGCCAAGCCACCCACAACCGAACCCGCCCCTACCCAAAATTAGCTGCGGCTCACCCACCGCATCCCGACATCCCCGCTTGCCACAAATTCGCAACACGTCCGCCCGTAAAAAATGAAGATCCTAACAACAAACTACATTACTTGCGCCGTTAAGGCTTGCAAGACCTCGCCTGCCTCCTTCCCCCTCCACTTCAAAGATGCAGAATTAGTCCAGGAAGAGCTCGAGCTCAATTCCGAATTTATCGTCAATATCCTTTCGCGCATAGAATGGCCAGCGCTACTACAGACCGCCGTTGAGGCATGTGCGTCCTCTCCCGCCGTGGCTTCGCGACTCTAACGCATACGCGTAGTTGGGCTTCACGACGCTCCCGCCGCAGAAACCGGAGGTCGACCAGCTCGACGAGAAGATGGTGAAGGATCTGCATAGGCTACTGGTCGAGACGCAGGTCATGGAAGGAAAACTAGTGTGCGGGAATTGTGGACACGAGTATAACATCCACCAGGGAATTGCGAATTTTTTGTTGCCGAATCATTTGGGTATAATCCCCCTACCCCGGCAGCGAGAGTCTAGGTGTTGGCGGCGCTGACAGTGGGAAAAGTCTAAAGATGGGTATAATTGTAAAAAAAAAAGGAGTTTGGGATTGGGATTCAGATATAGACTTAAGTGCGCAGTTCAGCGACCGCGGATGCGAATGCCAGACCGACGGCGAACTCGCTTTTACTGGACGATGTGAATATGGATAACCATACCGCGGAGGTCGCTCAATCTCTAACAACTATCAGCTTTTGTAAACACCTTGTCAACTGAAGGCCATGCCAGCGCTTTCTCTCTCTACTAGACGGTGCGCGAGGAGGTAACGGGAATGCCCTAATTATTAGAGGATACTAGGGTAAGAGAAGAATAAAGATCACACTTGCCCATAGAATACTTCTACAGAAATACAAAAGAGGCTCAATCATTCGCTAGACCTACCATATTACGACACCCGTTCAATCCATAACCTACAGCAATATGCACAACAAAAAAACAAAGCAGCAAAGTACAAAGTAGTACCTAAGTTGTATTTCAGATCATGAATAAATAAAAATGCAAGCGTAGTCTCATTTCCGCATAAACCGCTGCTTCAACCCAAAAACGTGTAATGGTGATCGATCACATACCCATCGCTATAGCAGCCCAAAGCAAAACTCCAAAGCCCATTGCAGAAAGAAACAAACAGGGGACTTAGCCACTATTCGCTATGTCGCCTCCCCACTTCGATCCCACCCCCATGATCTCCACGGCCACGTTGATTATCGTGGAGACAGCCCAGATGGCAATCAGAGTCCACCCGATCCTTCGGGACATCATCCATTTATTGAGCGGCACCCACACAAGTAATACCACTAGCGTTATAAGCAGGGTGGCAGCACTGATAATGAGCGTACTCGAGACTTCGATCTTGTACACCGTCTTCCCTTTGCTCAACGTCATGTACAGCCCGCCAACCCCTACGCCGAGCAAGATGTTGAGCATAGGGCCGCCAAAACATGCACTCAGTGCCATTACCGGGAAGCCCAGACGTGCCACAGTGATATCAGCCACCAAGTCACCCAGAGAGTTTCCAACCGCAAATATCGTAAGTCCCAGGATGGCATCCGAGATGCCAAATATTACGCCGAACGCCTTCAGGATCCCTACTACTTCTTCCGCGATAGTCGATATCCAGGAGATTGCGACGACGAAGCCCGCGAAGCAGAGAAGGTATCGAAGGCGCGGTGGTTTGGAGGGTGACGTTAGAGAAAGGAGGAAGGCGAGACATATGAGCCCTATGAGGAGGGCCCAGAGTATGGGTTTCAAAAGGGAGGTCTCCGAGTCGGCGAAGACAACAAGAACTATAAATATTGGCGCGGTAATACATTGAACCGCAACTAGCCATCGATTCCAGTCTTTATTGGGGTTTTTTGGCGGGCTGCTCGGTGGCATCATAGGTGATGCAGCGCTGGTATTACTAATAAAAGAAATTGGACTCCCCGGCGGATGCCCATTGCTCTGGTCGTGAGGGTGGAGATGGTGATCGGATGGCGCGTTGTCGTTGCCCTCCACAACAGGAAGGGTGGCGGTGAGGAGGAAGACACTGGGGACGGCGACAAGCGCAAATACCTTTTGGAGGAACGTTTTATCGTAGAAACCGCTGAGAGTGGGAAAGAAAGTATCATATAGATGTTGGGGAGAGGGCGCAAAGTTGTAGGGCCAGTATTTGAACCGTTTCCATTGCGATTGCGGACCACTAAGGCTCAGGGCGGTCATGGAGGAGTCCATTGATGGTCGAGGTATGCGAATAGCGGGTGGTGAGGACGGATGGTTTCGAATTGGAACCGAAGAATCCGTTATTGCGCGGGAACTTATAGACTCACTATCGGAATCAGGCACTAAGAAATGAGGAAGCGCTTTCGACAGAGGTGAGACTGGTGCAGAATGAGTTGGTGAGTGGGATGGGCTTGTCCCGTTTGAAAGCGGTGGTGCAAGGAATTGTGGTGGGTCAATTCGTAAGCCCGAAGGAGGTGAGGTGAGACCAGGACCATTCTGCTGAAATTGTGGCTCTAGAATCTCTTGTCCGTCGTCTAATTCGAGCAGCAAATCAGGTACACGGTGGTGAGAAGAGAAGGTATCCGTATTGACCGAGGCATTAGCTGCATCGTTTACGGAAACCGCACGCATTCTACCTGATGGCCCAGCGGCTAGTCTTAACAACGATTGCGGTGTGTATGGACCGTCCACCCCGGCTGTATTTGGCTCCGATAGTGTTTCGGTAGATAGTAGTTCGTCTGAATATCTTCGGAGATGGATCTGTCGGCCTTGGAGATTCTTAGTCTTTTCCAAGGAGTTTAGAACTGCCCGAAACTCTAGAGCGCCCACCAACGAAGGCCTGATAGTATGGGACGTCGCTGTTGTTAATCGTCTGTCCATTCCAGGCCGGCTTCTCCTCATATTGTTGCTCAGCTCTGCAAACTCTCGTTGCTCTTGTTCCTCTTCGTCCTCGTCGTCATCGCCATCCTTTCTGGCTCCGTTTTCCAAGGCTCCGAAATCATGTAAATTCTCTCCATCCTGGCCCCTCTCACCAACCCCTCCGTCTTCATCGTCCTCATCGTCAACCAGTAAATCCTCTTCCTCGGGAGCTATGTGGTGCTCCCTTGCGTGCCGCTCCTTCCGTCGCTTGAGCTTTCTTCTTCCTGCCATCCAATGCCACCCCAAAACGAAGACCACATATAACAAATAAAACACAATCATCACAACACATTCCCACATCTGTATTCTACCATCAGCCAGAAAAAATAATCCAAACATGACGGCCACAGCAAAAAACGACACATCGCGCACGAATGACTTTCGTCCAACCTTGAAAGGTCTGACGACAGCCATAGAACCGGCCACAACCCCAGTGATAAAGCACGCAGCACCAATAAGCTCGCCGACAGCAAGGGAGCCAGAGTCTATCTTCATGGCAGCAAAGGTACTGAAGACATCCGGTGATCCATTCCCGAATGCAAGAAAGGTCACGCCAGCCATGCTCTCTGACATGCCGAGTATGGAGGCGATGGTGGAAAGATTGACGCAAAAGAAGTCGCTCGCAGCGATACCGATAGTCGTGAAGAGCATTGCAAGCCACGATGATAAGATAACGAACGCAAAACCTCGAGTATATTCCAAACGACAGTAGTAGAGGTCAAGGTAATCGAGCAAGCCAACCCTTTCATCCTGGCAATATTCACGAATGAAAGCGCATTTGTCTTTGGAACTATGTATATTGCGGCACTATTGAAATCAGGATCGCCGCGATATAGAAGTAGAGGGAGAGATCGGATTGATGTAACTTACCTCCTGAACTTGGACCGATAGGTGGTGGGGTTTCAGGTCTCTCTTCCATAACCCAAAAAAAGATTTTTCGGAGGTTGGTTTCAACGGGAATGTACGGTCGATGTTGTCGAGTGATAATTTGTTCGGTCGAAGTACTCGTTTCGCATCCGTATTCGTTGACAATGATACAAGCAAGAGTATCTCGAGCAACGACAGCAAGCCTTTGGGAAGCTTCATAGTGTTAAGAAACGGTTAATGTAAACTCGAAGAACAGTTTAGCGGCGGAGAAGAAGTCCTTATGAGGGTGCGGCTGTGCATCTCTCCGGGAGCTGCAACGTGAGGTTTTCTGAGTTGGGCGCAATATAAAAGTATCCGGGTTCTGTGTCTGAACTTATGACGAATGCTATTCAATACAATCATCGCCACCCTGCAAGCTTGACCGCCACACCACACCATGAATCATGGAATCTCATCCGACGCCATGATTTTCTGAGTGGCGTCCGGTATCCAGGGTAAACGTACAAAAAAGTTGAAGTCTCTAGATTGTTCTCCATTTCAATCATTAAGATTGGAGGAATTACAATTGAAATTGATTTGATCGCTTTGAAACAGATCGCACCAATCACGTGACTGATAAGATAACTAGATCTTGCTTTGTTTACCTGCGCGCAACATCCATCGCTAACCAAACTAACAGAATCACTCTTCAACCTGACCAACAAACTTCGCAACTAACAGTACAGACTCGACCAGCAGCGGCATTAAACCTTCGCTATGGCTCGAGCAAGGGGCCAGGCCCGTCAAAGCAACGTTGCTACACCGGCACGAACCACAAAGATTCCCCTAAATGACGATTCGGCGGAAAAAGCCAAGCGCCTTAGAGAGCGCTCTTTGCTTCAGTCCATCCAGAAACAGAAGATGAAGGCTGCTGCTTCCCCGGGAAATCGCCGACAGACCATAGGGACAGATGGCTCACCAAAGACTCCAAGGAATGTTGGAACAACGAGGAGTGGAGAGGGAATAGGGATTGATGCCGTTACCCCGCTGAGGAAGGTCCCGATTTTGGCCAACTTTGAGGAGTGGATGAAGATGGCTACGGATAATGTTGGAGCGCTCCGTGCATTGCTCTTTGCTTTTAGGAGCTAACAAACACGGGATTACAGAAAATCAATGCTACAAATTCGTGGAATTTCGCGTTGATCGATTATTTTCACGATATGAGTTTGTTGAAGGAGGGTGACAGTGTGAATTTTCAGAAGGCTAGTTGCACATTGGACGGCTGCGTTAAGATCTACACTAGCAGAGTCGACTCGGTAGCAACGGAAACTGGGAAGCTGCTCAGCGGGTTGGCGGATAGTAGCAACACGAAAAAAAAGGGTCGGGGCGAGGATGAGGAAGGTGAAGGAAGCGATGAAGAGGAAGGAGATGGAGATGGCGAAGGGAGGCCGAAGCCGAAGCGGCGAGTATGTTTTGCCTTGTATCGTGATTGTGGGATTGTAGTATTGTTAACATCATCAGACCCAACGTTCCTCAGAAGCAACCCTTGCGAAGGACTTCAGCCAGCTGCAAATCAAAAAGCTGGAGCTCGAATTCTCCGTCGATCCGCTTTTCAAAAAAGCCTCAGCAGACTTCGATGAAGGCGGCGCGAAAGGCCTTCTACTCAACCATCTCTCCATTGACAGTAACGGTCGGATAGTATTTGACAGCAGCGATGACAAAGAGAAGGGAAGAAAGGATGAAGACCCAGACGAGAAAGTTGATAAGGAAGTAGAAGAGTTGTCTGTGGAGCCCGCGGAGATTGCAAACAAGCTTGCTGGTCTTAGGAACCAATTTTTCCCAGATCTGTCCAAGTTAGACAACCAGGACATCTGCCCATCCCTTAAGAACGTCGACTTTAGTGCCCCGGGGACATTGGATATACCATTCCTCAAAGCTCTGGAAGACCGCGATGGCAACGTAGACTTCCCATTACCCAACGCAGCCGCGAATGATGATTCTGATGGTGGTGGTGGAGGTGATATGGCTTTTGGTTTTGACGATGGCTACGGAATAGGCGGTGACGATATGACAATGGCATTTGGCGAAGGAGGAGAAGCCTGGGCCAACGAGACCATTGCCGACGCAGCAGACCGCCTTCTGAGTCCATCCAAGCGACCACCGCTTGGATTTGGAGGACCCGCCGACAAGGAAGCGGGTTTCGATCCTGATAGCAGCCGGAACTTCGGAGTTGCCGGAGGCGCACAAGAAGATATTCTAAGTTACTTTGACGAGGCCTTACGGAAGAACTGGGCGGGACCTGAGCACTGGCGGATTAGAAGAATTAAAGACAGCTCGAAGCCAGCAACCGCCCCAGTAAGGACAAGAAAAGAGAAGGAAGCTTTTGAAATCGATTTCATGAACCCCGGTGCGGATATAACTGACGAAATGCTGGTGCCCCCGAAGACAGCACATACTATCAATCTCCCTAAGAGGGAGCGGATAAGTAACACTAGGAATCTATTACCGGATGATAAGCACTTTAATTCACGCCAATTGATCCGGCTCTTCTTAAAGCCGAAGGCGCTTGCCACCCGGAGGAAGCAGTATAATGCCGGACCGGTAGGTGCACAACAGGTGGAGCCTCCGGAGAACCTCGATGAAGAATTCTGGGCGAAAGAAAATATGGCGGGCGAGATCCAAGCTTCGTCAACACCTGATCCAAAAGCCAATTATGACGCCAACTTCTTCAACGATGATAACCTCGACCTACCAGCAGGACTCGGCGACGACGACGATGATGATGCATTTGCGGACGCTCGCGAAGCGTTTTCTCCTGGCGTCAACGGCGCCGAAATCCCTGGTGCTGTTCCTAGTGAAACAGTACCAATGTCCCAATTCCCAACTGCACAAGCCATCGATTTTGGAACGCAGTTAGTAACGCAGAGTCGACGAACTAGACCGGAATACATGCAGTACGCCCGTGTAGCAAAGAAGGTAGATGTCCGTAAGCTGAAGGAAAATATATGGAGTGGCCTTAAATTCGAAGCCACCCCCAGCCAAAACCCTGATGTTGTATGTGTCCCCATTTTTTGTCTTGCGTAGGTTACTCACTCAGTTGCAGCAAACACCGGAACCCACACCAGCACCTAACTTTGAAGAGCCACGGAAGTTCACACAGGTCATCAATGACTTACGTGAGGTGTACCCGGAGAAAACAATGTCTGATATTAGTACGAGCTATTGCTTCATCTGCTTGTTACATCTTGCGAACGAGAAGGGGCTTGTGGTGGAGGAGGATGGTGGGAACTTGCAAGAGTTGATGATCAGGAAAGATCTATCCGCGGGTGAGGCCGATGCTTTTTAGTCACTGATACTTCGGTTCGTGTGCGTTCTGATAGAAAGCCAATGTCGTGTGTTCAATCCTATCTATTACTGTACTTTCTGTTTTACAAGGGCGCTGTGGCGTCGGGTTGGGGTTTCTTCCGTTTCTTGTTGATCTTGGCTGTTACAAGTTTTTTGGAATTGTTTTGAGGGTCAATCGATTCTTATGATTGTGCAAGTTGTCCTGGGGGTGATAGCGTTAGCTCTCTACCCCGTGTGAGAGTGACTTACTGCGGTATTGGTATAACACTCCATTAGGCATCTCGTTCTTTGCCCTCCTTGCCAATAATCCCATTCTGTTCGGTGTATTCAACGGTGGACCTTGGGTCACCAGACTTCATAAATCCTTACTCAGTAAAGTCATGGACGAGCCAGCAGGACAGTCTACTCGATGGGGCACGCAGCCAAACAACCACCGGCCCAATTGATCATAGATCATCACTCACAGAATATTTATCTCGAGATTTCAAAAATCGTCCCAGGATATCTCATCTCGTACCCAATACAAGAAGCCGCAGGGAATCCATGGATGCCGTCGTGCACTCCAGAATTCCTGCTTGCCTGAGGCTTACGTGGAATGTCTGGCCGCGAACACCTTCTATTCCTCGGCTTGTAGACTATACCTAGCATGTGATTTCAGCCTGGGCTATATATGCGCCCACCTAAGACGTGTCTTGCTTCTTCCCGCACGCTTTCCCCGCATACATATCGAATGCCCCAACCCACCGGACCCAGTCTAGAGTTAAAACAAATTGCGCGACAAACAAAAAGCTCAAACAAAAAACAACCATGTTCCTCGACCTCGAAAAGCACCTAGTCTTTGTGCGCTCTCCCCCGCTTTCTTCCCGCGCCAGCCACTGACAGCCCACAAGTATGGCACCTACCACTTAAACCCAACAAATGTGTTTATCCACATTGTCTTCGTCCCTATTCTAATGTTCACGATGATGCTCTGGTGCGCGAACGTAGTTTTCCCTGGTGCCTCGTCACCATACGCAAATCTGTCTACTTTGGCATCCAGCGTCTACGCGCTGCTCTACATCCTGATGGAGCCGGTGGCGGGGTCGCTGCTGGCGCCGTTCGTGATCGCGCAGTCGCTCGCGGGCACCTGGTGTATCGAGCGGTTCGGGGCGTCGGATGCAAATAAGATTGCGGGGATGGTGCAGCTTTTTGCCTGGATTTCGCAGTTCATTGGGCATGGCGTGTATGAGAAGAGGGCTCCCGCACTGCTGGATAATCTTGTCCAGGCGCTGTTTCTGGCACCGCTGTTTGTGTGGATTGAGGTGCTGTTTATGGCGGGTTATCGCCCGGAGCTGAAGCAGAGGCTGCAGGAGAAGGTGAGGGTTGCGAGGAAGGAGTTGGATGAGAAGGCGGCGAAGGGGTTGTGAACTGAACAGTACGACTGGTGGTGCGGAATTCAGGATGGAGGTGTGCATGAGTGATCTGGTGGGTGGTCAATGGGTAATGATATCAAATGTGGTCTTTCGTTTTTGTGCAGGGTGCTTTTCTCATATATGTTGGTTTTTTGGGGTTATATTTTCTGGTCGGGTTGATTTCTGGGTATCTGTCTTCAAAAAATAAAGGATATGTGGCCAAATTTCACAACCATTGAGCAGTCAAAGACACTATGTTCATCGCCTCACTGATATAATAGTGCCATGCAACACAACCTGATCAACAAAAATCAAAGAGTTCCCAATCATCGTAAAGAAAATAACTGAGATACAAGAAGCAACGCCAAACACCGTACCTCCAGAGACCCATCCCAAGAAATAAGCCAAGAAACCTATGATCCAATGCCCATCGAGACGCTAGCGACTAATCCATCCCGACGCCACAGCAGAAATGCAACATAGATATATAAGGAAAATTCGTCACTACACTTACTCCTTTGCAGCACCAACATCAACTTTCTTCGCCGGCGGTTCTCCTTCACCCAGAACACTCCCACCTACACTATCACCTGTACTACTACCGCCATCACCGCCATCACCATCACCATTGCTATTACTGTCCAACGGCCTCTTCATTGCCTGGCTAGCCTTCAACTTTCCCAGATACTGTTGTAGCACTTCGGGGGGCATATTCTTCAGAGCTTCCGCAACCTGCGGGTTCTTCAAAGGCGTCTTTCCAGCAGGTCGTTTCCCAGCCCCGAGACCGAATGGCGCCTTTCCAGCTGGTATAGGTGCTTTTCCAGCAGTGGTTGGATGGACAGTCGGGGGAGAAGAGGCTGATGCTCCTGCAAGCGGTGACTGAAACGGTGTACTGCCGGTCGCAGCGGCAGCTGCAGCTGCATTCTTCTGCTTAATCTCCAAGAGTTTCTTCGTCCACATTGCACGCTCTTCCGGGGTCATAGTTTTGACGCGTTGATGCAGGTTGGAAATATTGAGAGCTAGTGTTTTATTAGGGGCTTTTGAAGGTGCTTTTCCACCGAACTGTCCCTGCGTCGGAGAAGTAGTGATGTTCCCGGGTGTTGATGAGGCATGAGTGACGGGAGAAGGAGGCGGAGGAGAAAGACTAGCAGGCGCGACCTGGAGTGTCGAAGCTTGAGGACTCGGGAGTTGAGGAGCTGATAGGGCTTGAGGAGTCAGTGCTTGAGGAGCCAGAGTATGAATGGTCTGAGGAGGAGGAGCCAGAGTTGATGCTGGGGCTTTCCCTGTGATTGACCCTTGCTGCTTAAATGAATTGACGATATTTGTCACCGTCTCCAGTGCTCCGGGATTCGATTTACCCGACGCTAACTGTGCCAAAAAACCCTTCAATTGCTCCAAGCTTTTATTTGCATTTGGGTCTGTTGACGGTTGGGCCTGACGTTGTGCAACAACCTTGGTAAGCAACGCAACGAGTTGTTTGACATCAGGCTTCAATTCTGGTTGAACTCCAGAGCTTCTCGGCATAGGAATTGGTGCTTCAAACTGACGAGGGTTTGGCAGCATTTGAGTAGTTGACTGCTGTGGTTTCACCGGCATGTAGTTGGGCAGAGGAGAAACCTGTGAACCCACGGACTGCTGATGGATCGCTTGGTGGGGCGTCTGTATTCCGGCCATGTGAGGCTGGTGCAGCATCCCGTTCGTGCCATTTGCTCCCTGAAAACTCATAGGTTGTTGCTGGTACCCTTGTGGTTGTGGAACTTGCATTATCCCTTGACCATTCTGACCATGAATTCCCGCCATATCATACCCAGTCGGAGCGGTTTGCTTTGAAGAATTACCCTTCTTCTCCTTCTCGATGCTGACACCTTCCACAACCCCCCAAAGCCATCCTTTTCCAGCGCGGTCAACTTTGTAAAAGGCCTTGTGCTGACCCAAGTTATGTCGCACGCTACTCTGCCAGCCGTTGGTTGTGACTCTGAACTTGTAGTAAGGGTATTTCGTCTCGATTGCCTTGTATATCTGAGGTAAAGACAATACTTTCTCTGCAGAATTTACAATAGCTTCATGGATCATGACTACATACGAGCAGTTCGGCTTGGCTAGCGCCTCCGGAGGAAGGTCTGCCTCGTTGATTTCTGGGGAAGGAGAACGTAGTTTCTTCTGCCTTGGCGGGGGTTTTTCCTTTCGCGGCTTGTCCAAGACGGGCTGGTGAAGATACTGCATATTGTTGAGCATATGACTATTATCATTCATAGGCGGCATCATCGGCGGTGCAGTCGTATCGTAAAGCATTGGGTCAATCATAGCCGGTACATTCGTGGCATATTGAAGCTGCTGTTGCTGTTGCTGTTGCTGTTGCTGTTGCTGTTGCTGAAGTTGTGGTTGTGGTTGCTGTAATTGTGGTTGTTGCGGTTGTTGAAGTTGAGGTTGAGGTTGAGGAGCAGGTGTGGAATCCGTCGATGAAGCGGGTTGTGGAAGTAAGAGGGTCGGCGAAGGCCTTACCTCTTCCCGTACCGCCAGGGGAGCTGGGTTCTGGGTGTGCTTTGGAGTCGGCTTTGGAGCAGGTTTTGGCGTCGAAGACATAGTAGGAAGAATCAACTTTTGCTCGTCCTTCTTTACCACTGGCTGGGGGAGATGGAGCTTCTGCTTCTTCTTCTTCTTTTCCTTTTCCCGTTCCCTTTCCTTCTCCTTTGCAACCCTTTGTATTTCCTTCTCTTTCTGCCTCGCCTCCTTTTGCCGCTGAAGCTCAGCGGCTTTCTCAGCGGCCCTCTTCTTCCTCTTCTCCTCCTTGATCCTTTCTTTCTCCTTTTCTCGAGCCCGCTCTCTCTCCCGCTCCTTCTCACGTTTCCGCTCCTGTTCGTGCTCCACTTCGCGCTGCTCCTCACGCTCCAAACGGTCGGCCTCAGCTTTCTCCCTCTCCTTCTCTTTCAGCTGTCGTTGAAGCTCCTTTATTCGTTCCCTGTCACGCTGCAGCTCTTGCTCCCTCTTCCTAATATCTGCTATGCTCTTCCTTGGTTTGGGCCGACCGTGTTGTACTGGTTCTGGGCTAGATGACGGTTCAATCTCGTCATCGGAAGAGTCATCCATATCATCTTCCTCATCTGCATCTTCCCCAGATTCGACCTCATCTTCCACATCATCTGCTTCCCCTTCGTCGCTTTGTAGATCACTGTCATTCCCCACACTCCCCTCACCCCCACTGTCCGGTGCGCCATCATGCTCCTCCATTGAAAGATCCTCGTTTTCGCTATAGTCCGTCTTGACTTCGTTACCATTTTCGTCGTGAAATGCAAAGCTCATCTTCCCTTTGCCCCCAGTATACTTAGAGGGTGGAGGAGGTATGCCCTCCTCCTGGACACGATCTTCCTCTGGTAGGATTTCGGGAACTATGACAGTGAAGGAAATGCCACCAATCTGAACTTTCAACCCCTTTTTTTCGACAACAATAGTTGTTCCTGCTTGAACGTACTCTTCATTCACAAAGGCACCATTTTTTCCCATGATTTCAAGCTCGAAGCGCCTTTTGGGTGAATTATAAAACAAGCGAGCATGCCGGCGGGATATATTTTTCCTCGGGGGTAGTGGGGCATTGTTATCAACTGAGGCATTCGAAAGGGGGAGGTGGATCACTGGTTCTTCCTCCTCAAGCATATCAGATATCGCAAAGGGATCTCGGAACCGGGGAGGTTGTCCAAACCCAGAACTCCTCCTGGAAAGAACCGGAGTCACGGATTCGGAAGTTGTGCTTTTGGTCTTCTGATCCACTAGTTCATCCTTCTTCTTCTTTCTCTTCTTCTTTTCCCTCTTCATGCTTGTCAATCCGGAAGACGTTGTCGTGCCAAAGCCGCGCGGACCGGTCTCGATGATCGTACTCCCATCAGGTCCCACATGCGAATAAAAACTGGCAGAGGAACCCTCTGCTCGTCCAAAAACAACAGAAAGGTTCCTGATATAGTAAACATTCCCGTCCTCAAAGTCCAACCTCAGGAACGCATCGACGACAGGCGTAGAGTTTTCGTCATCGCCATTCAACTTCGTAGCTTGGATAAGTTGGTCAAATCTGCTCTGATCGGGCTCCGCTCCAACTCCGTCCAGTCTATTCCTCAGCTCTTCTAAGCCAGCAATGCCACCAACGGCCGAAGATCGCCGCCGATTCGGGGTATCAATATCACCAAGCTCGTGCAAAGCTCCAGGAGCCACGACCGGCGATGGGGGTACGAAGCCTTGCATATACATGGTTTGTGACTGGACCGATTGCGCAGCAAGAATGATGTTACGAAGATCCCTCGATGGTTTTCTTTGCGGCGTTGCAAACTCGACTGTACCCTGATCAACCGGTGGGGGCGTCGCCTCGGGAGCAACACCAGATTCATTCGATGACACGTCCGCCGCGGGCTGGATCTCTGAAGTGATCGGGGGCGATTCCGTATGGAGCGCGGGGTTGTCATCTTGTGAGCTTATCTCCATCACACCTGCGGGCTTTGGACTTAATTCCGCCACATCTGATGCTTCCGTCATCCCCGACATGTCAACGTCTTCTTGGTCAGCAGTAGCAGGCGGTATAACATCGACAGGAGTTGGCGTAGACGTAGTTAGAACCGCAGGCAGCTGCTCGATAGCTATTGTAGTAGTGGCCTGGGTTTCCATCGCATTGGGTGAATGTATCGTCGGGTCGTCCGGAACAGCACCATCTCCAGGTGAGCGATTCTCCATAATTGCGAAGACTGACGTCCAGCCTTTATTGAAAAGGAGGGACGAATAGCAGAGCAACCACAATGGATCCTAATTGCTTAATGGATCAGTAGCATATATCGCGGGTCGGAAGCGACGATAGTATTCTAGTCGTGTCGTTCGGGATTCTGTAGAAAGAAGAGGGCTGAGGGCTGTAACGGGCGACCAGATGGAGGAGTGGAGAACTCTGCATCTGATTGGCTGCAAAGCGACGCTAGTTGGTTGCCTGCAAAACAGCGTATAGGCCAGAGAGGCTAGGGAGGTTAGGGATGTAGCGATCGCGATGTGCGTTTAAAGCAGGAGGCGCATTCAACGCACAAAAGACGATATAGAAAAGGTTAATGAATAGATGGCGGGCCCAGACGAAAGAGAAGCACTTCAAACGCAAACGCAAACATCGACAAGCACTCGGGCGTTACCCGTCTGTAGAACATTAGGGTTAGGTTCAAATGCTTTGCCACTAAGGCTCGGACTCGGCAAGTTTAGAGCACCCCATTCTCGACCACTCAAGTATACTCATTAGCTTGTTCAGTCAATCGTCCACCATGTCCCTTCACCCACCTGCATCAACCCTTCTACTACTAAAAAATCTCTCCTCTCAACCGGTGGGCACCAAAGTTCGCTTTCTGGGTTGTATTCGTGCCTACGACCACACCACTGCAACACTGGCACTCACACATCCCCCAAAGATTTCTCCTCGCGCAGAAGTCAACGTCTCGGTGCCGCTACCGATGCTGAGTATGGGAAGTTTAAAGGATGGTCAGTGGGTTAACGTCATCGGTTATATCACGGAAGCGAAAACCATGGACGAAAACCAAGAGGATTTCGCAAGAGTAGATGCCATCACATTGTGGTCAGCGGGAGGTGTATCACCGTCGAGGTATTGTGAGGTGCTAGAGGGTCGACTGGGGGTGGAAGGGGAGATGGATGCCCATCAACGAATGATGGACGTTTAGTGATAGTCATCGACGCACGACACGAGCTGGATGAGATTTCAAGATGTGACGGTTCAGAATTAGTAGTCGTCTTTGTCAAAACGCTTTGATGTTAAAAGGTTGGAGATGTTGCGATTTGGCGTCTCCACAGTTGGGGTCTTTGTCGCTTTGGCCGCACATATAAACGGATATGTGGAAATCACAGAGGGTTTGATGAACAAAACCAGAGCCCAGCTGTTTCAGGGTTAGGGATCCCACCTGGGAACCCACCTCGATCTATTTGGCTTTCAGTCCTTTCTCATTACAACCCTTACTTATAACCACAACCTTTTCGCTAGTGCAACGACACCGGTTCTCCCATCATCACGATTGTTCATGTCATTTTCCTAAAGTGACACCAACAAACTCAAGAACGCTAGTCCGTCACCAAACACTAACTGCATTTCCGGATTCATCGCTACGGCCCCCAAAGACCTGTTGTTTTATGGGTCACATTTAATGTCTATTAGTGGGTCGCATTCTGGTTTTTCGCTCACCAGGGAATGCTAGTATCCATGATTATTTATATTCATATTTATATCCATGACTACCTCCGGAGCACTTAACCGTGGACGCCGCCAACGCTTAAGCCACCAGATGTTTACCGGCAATGTCATATTTATTGGTATTCTAAATCAAAACTGAGCTGTCCTGGGGTTTTCTCGGTAGACGCCAAATTTGGCCGTGGATACTTATAATGCCAAGCGTTTGACCAAGCCGGCTGCAAACATTGGACAGTTCCAATTCCATCAATCTTTCGGATGCGGTAACAATTCGAACGTTTGTGCGATGCAACAGAAGGTTCTAGCAACCGGTACACACAGCAAAGATGAAGCCGACGTCGAATCATCGTGCAGGCCTCAGTATTGGGCCAGACACGCAAATGCAGAGCAAGATGCATAACCAATTGCCTCCACGCAACAAAAACTAGAAAAATCTTACGACTTCTGTCTACAACAAGATCTGGATTGCTCGTGGCCAATAAAGGCGAGGTCTGCCCGACCAGCGTCGCCCATATCTTTATGCCAAATGTTTGCTTGGAATCAGACTATTCGAAGGATAGCGAGAATTTCACCTTCGTTGACAAATTTGCATTCTGCTAGTCAACCGGGCATTCCACAGGTACAACATCTATTGATAATGATCCTTTCCTTAACCCATCGTAACAATCTACCAAACGACCAGTTACCGGCTCTATTTCTGGACAAACCTCACCCAACCTGCGATCGATATAACCCATACACGCACAAAGAGACCCCGATATATGCTCCCTCCTATATAAACGACCGATCCGAACGCCGAACTGCCCTGCAATCCCAAAAGAAATCTCTATCACACCGATATTCAAGTCGCACTCTCTATAAAACCACCTAACCGGTCCCGAAGTTCTTCAACTTCAATCCGCTTTTCTGCAACTCGTCCGAAACACCCATTCAAAGTCTTAGAAACAACAGACCTAACGCCAACAATCAAACATGCATCACCATTTCTCACCCAATCTAACGGTTGGCCTTGTCGAGCATAAATTCCTGCATATCTTCCAGCATTTTCGTATACTTCTGTTCCGATAGCTGCAGAGAGAAGCGTCATGGCCAGTCCATAAAGATCACTCGCATACGTTGGTATTGGTCGGGGATCGTTTTGCGCCCTGGACTTATCTGTTGGTGATTGGGGTGGAGTAATTGGCCCCCGGATATGCGCCTCGAGCAGCTCGGGCGAACAAAACGCCGTCGTTGTGGCACTCACGGCAGCCGGTCGATATCCTTGAACCTCGAGATGCCCAGAAGAGAAATCTATGACGACTGGGGTGTTTCGGAATCCAGATTCTGTTCGTATCTCCTTCATGAGAATATTGTTCCATGTCACATCGCCATGGACAACACCAATGCTTTTGAGATGTACGAAAGAATCGGTTAGCTGTTTCGCAACATACAACCACTCTGTAAGTCCGGTTACGGGTTCGGAGCGAGTTCCCCTTCGCTCTGCCTTCCTTCTACGACAGTATTGTCCCAATGTTGTACCGGCAACACATTCCATAAGGATGGCTGCGTTCAAGGAGTCAAAGCCGAGGAAGCCTACGATTGACTCTCTGGAGCCGGCACTGGTGATGTACGACAATATCTTGGCCTCATCTCTTAAGATTTCATATCCGTCAGGATAGCATGGCATCTTAATTGCAACGACGACCTTCTCGTTGTCAACAGCCAGTGTTCCGCGGACCACATCGGACCAGGCGCCACTCCCAAGATAGACCTTTGAACCGCATTGGACATCTTCGGTGTATGCTCCAAAGGGACGTGGTGGTATTTCGAGTAGCGCCTTTTGTCGTGCTGAGGCAAGTGGATCGCCGGACGTGTATTTCGCATTAAAAATTTCGTTCAGCGAATTCCAATCGCTGGCAATGGTCCCAACGGGTGTCTCCGGTGGCGTTGCACTTGCAGAGCTCTGCGTGGACGATGTTGTCGTGACCCATAGCATGGGTTTCGACGGAGAACGGCCATACTTCGACATTCTTGTGCGTCTAGGATCGGACTTCGGTTCGTGAGCAATTGTTGGATTCAGTGGGTTATTCGGTGTCCAACAGAGCAAGGACAAGGGAGCGAGGAGGAGGGATGATGAAAAGTTAAAATAAAGTTTGGTGCCGTCAAACTATGTCCGCTTTCCGAATGCCGCAACCTTTGCCTAGGTCAGTAGGGAGTGCTGCTTCAAAGATATAGGGAAATTTCCTACCGTGTGACTCAAATTTGGGCTTGGGCTTGCCTTGTTTCGTTTCATATCAGGCCTGCGGTTGTTATATCGCGCAAACTTCTGGGCGCGGTTATTGCGTTGCACAGGTAATATTTCACTATCGTTGCGTTTTGACGAGCAGTTGACAAGCGTTGATCCTGGAAATTGTGGAGATAAGCTCCCAGATATTTAGTTTTATACGATGTTCGGATAGTTATAGTTCGCCAAAGCCCGACTACCTAGAACCTTCTTTGCAGGACAGTTTTAGCGCCTTCAATTATAGGAGTACCGCAACTGGAAGTGAAACCCAACTTACCACTAAATATACCAGAGAGTCAACTACTAATTCGAGTCGAGCGTTCTGGATTGGAGATGCTCCCCATATCCAGCAAAAGGTTCAACGTGGATGCCTCGCAGAGGACGATCTCTGCGTGTACAACCTGTACACCCCGCTGCATGGGTAACACATAACGTCACACTGAACTCCTACGTCCATATCTCACCAATCTCACCAATATATATCTCTGCTTTTTCTATAGAACTAAGGGTAAGCTGGTACTTAACATGCAATATACAGCATGCGCCAAGTTCTTTTTTTAATGCTGCCTCACCGAGAGCTATCAGCCGATCCCCGGAGGGCTTTGTTTTTGCACCATGGAGCCTTCATCACGGTCTTTCGCAAAAAGAGCCGGTTGGCCCAATTAAACATGTATGGGGAAACAAACGAAGCGTTAATTTGAGTTCCGGAAATGTCCGAGCGCGAGATGGCCTTTTGTCAGAGTGATATCGGAAGACTTGCCGGGGCCGGAGTTGATTGGTACTCTAAGATCTGTATCTGTCCCCCACATCCTATTTTCTGGAAATTTCGACCTCGAGCCTCATTTGAATGTTATATTGAGAGTACTAGCTTTATGCCTGGTTGTTCTTAGCCTCGGGCAAGACTCAGAATTGCAACTCTAGAGAAAATACAGATATCAGATCTTGGGAAAGATAGTTTAAAGTGCCCACACTACCACACACAGGCAATTGCGCAACATTATTTCTGTAGAGTAAGAGGTTTTGATGATGGATGGATGGATGATACCAGGGCCGTGCGATTAGGAACGTGTAGTTTTGCAGCGTGCAAGTGATCAGGGTATGTGATTCGCTGCGCCTTTCCTTCAAAGGTTTTTGAAGAATGTGAGGCAACAAACTCAAATTTTTCGGGGATGAGGGGGGTTTGTCGGCGAAGAGGGCGGTGCAATGCGAGTGATATGTATGTGCTCGGGGACCATATGAAGATCATGCGTTAAATACGAGACCAAAGCGTGCCTGGTAGGGCCCGCCAATTCATAGTTCCCATAAAATTCGCTGAAGCTCGCAAGCAGTGAGTGATAGTGCGTGATTTCGCTGATTTTATCTTTTGATGCTTTCTGCCCTCGCAGATCCCACCGTTCGATGCAACTAGCGGCTTCTGAAGATTACAACTTGAACCCAGTGGTTCTGAGCCGAGGCCTGATTCCCTGCTCGACCATCGGCACTTCGAGAACTGCTGTCCGATTGTCTTCAATTTGTAGCGATTGTCTATTCAAGCATGGCCGATCATTGTAAATTTGTTTGGGCAGTCAGCTCGGAGTACAAAGGACCGTGGAAAAGCTGCAGCGCTGAAACCCGATCATTTGCTGCCTCGCGGCATTGAGGGTTTGCATGGACTCCAAAGCTCGAGTCAGCTCTTGCCATAAACAATGGGTTTCTTCGAAGTCAAAAGGAGATTCCAAGATGCTGAGTTGTGCTGAGCGAACGGATGGATCTGCGGAAAGCATGTCCGTAGCGTATACTATCCTGGCGGATTACTACTTCATGGTTTATGGTTCGGGCTCAGTGTCAGGCCTAGGCCTCAGTTGCACTTTCTGCTTCATCCACAGCGTAAGTCGCCGATCCCATCTATCCCTACGTGCATGTCAACAGTATAATGCAGCTTCCGATGTCACGTCTGTATGGGAATGTAGGTAAAAACAAGTTTTTCGTCATGGATTAAAAGGAAGTAGTCGGAAGCCTCCAGCGTCAGAAGTTATGCCGCAGATAACAAAAATAAGAGCAAATAATCGCCCGCTTGCTACCTGTCTCCCCTGAGTCCATCCCTCCACCCCATCTTCCGAACCATACGGATTTTGATAAGGCAATGCTCTATGTCTCTCGTTCCTGGCCCTTTCTCCGGAAGCGTTTAGGGAGATAATCCTCAGCAACATATCTTGCAGGAAAGCTTCCAATTCCAGCTTCACATACCCGCAAGAGCCAGAAGGAACGGGTCACAACAACTCCATCAGTAAAGGAAAGCGTTACATTTGGGTGGTCGTCCGAAACATCACTCTTAGAACAGTATCAGATGTACACCATATGAATTGTATCGAAGAAGAACAAAAGGCTATGAAGTCAGAAGAAACAAAAATAATGCAATAAAACAAACCCACGCACTCCAACCAGCACTCGATACGAAGGACATAAAGTTCGAGCAAGAGACGAATAAACTAAAGGAAAGAAGACACCGGAAACATGTATAGGAATAGTAAAAATGCGGTCCCTAGCCCACACCCAACACTTCAATGGCACCAAATAAGTGCCCCAAATCGTATCGTCGCATATACATGACCAGATAACCACTCGCTTCACGACTCATCGCAAAGGATATATCGGATCACATCGCCATCTCAGCCTTCAGTTTCCGTAGCTCTTCCTCTTCGTCTTCCTCTTGTGGCCTGGTAGCGACTGGGAGAACGTCAGTATAAAAATCCACGCGAAGAGACGCTTGAATCATGTCTTACCAGGCTGTACGACTTGTCCATGTGTGCTCACCGGCACTGCAGGAGCGCTGATCATCTTATCATCCAGCGCTTGCTGTTCCATGTCTTGAAGCATTGCCTCAAGGTCCTCTTCGTCTTCTGGGTCTGCAATCCGAACGCTTGTGATGGCCTCGGATATTTCGTGGTTGAGTTGCATGTTCTCACGTATCTCCTCCCTGCAATTTTTTCGATGTTAGCCCTGAGTCCAAAGCACGCTGGCCTTTTCTTGTTCGCTCCAGCTTCCGCAGTGGGTGGCGGGTTGGAGTGGACGCACATAGTTGCGTCAACATCGTCGATACCGACACGCTTATTCATTCCCTTCATGGCATCCGAAGCCTCTTTCATCACCTTTACCGTCTCTAAGTTGAGGTTTGCAGTTTCTACGGCATTCATCTGTTGTTCGAGGGTGTTGATATGCTGTTGCGTGGTGGTCAAGTTTTTTTCAAGCACCTGTTTGCGCTTGAGAGCAGCCCGGGCAACTGTGAAAATATATTAGTATCTGTGGAGATCTACCGCCTGCAACCATTTTTCAAGCATCATCACCGTATGGTGACAGGAATGGTCTATAGCCTCGGGAAGTGGAAGTAGGACTGACCAGTCTTGTTGGTAGTAATATTCTTCCGTGCAATAGCATCCTGCTCAAGCATCTGTTTCTCTGTATGGATTTCGCGCTTCTTGAGCATTTCAAGCTGCTGCCGCAGCTTGACAATAGCTTCTTTCGACTGATTGGGCTTCCTTGCCGCCCCCCCGCCTCCAAAATACGAGAATAATGATGCCATCATGGAGCTTGCGTGGATGTTGTAGTTGGTAGGTTGCTTTAGAGCAGCGAGATGCGTTGGTGAAGACTTTGACGGGATGTGTTGCTCGATGGAGGTCCTGTAGGCGATAACCAGTGACGTTGAGTGGAGGGGTGATTCTATGCAGGTGATTAGGCGTCTTGGCGAGGTTAGACTCATACTCAACTCTCTTACGCGTCAACACTGAAACGCCACCATCACTGTCACCATCAACAGATAAACCAAATGCCGCCGAAGAAGCATGCTGTTGTCAAAAAGAAAGAAAAGCAACTGCCCGCTCCCCCGCAAGCTATATTGCAATGGCCGCCATTGACACCCATGCTTCCGTCTTCAGATTTAGAACTTGTGGAGGTTCTGCCAGAGCAAATACTCACAATTCCTAAATTCTTCACCTCGACTTTATGCAAGACATACGTCAACTTTCTTCAAAAATCTGTTTCTCTAACTACCACACCCGGAAAACCAAAACGCGGCGATGCTGTTCGCGCTAATGATCGTTTTCAAATCCAAGATCCGGAATTTGCGGACAGGCTTTGGAATATGAGCGGATTGAAAGATATTATCAGCAGAAAGGCAGCCAGTTTATGGGGTGGAGGGCAGGTGGTGGGGTTGAATCCGAAGTGAGTTCTACTCGGTACATGTAGACAGCTCGGTGGATTAAAGATGGAGCAGCATACGAGTCTATCGCTATAACACCGGCCAGTTCTTTGATAAACACTACGATGACTCAAACCAACTCTTGTTTGGGAACCCACTAATGCCTTGTTACACTACTTGGACCTTGTTGATTTATCTTACGGGTGCCGTGGACGGGGTTGTCGGCGGTGAGACGGTTTTCTATACCGAATCTTCGAAGACCAAAAAGAGCGAAGAAATTGTGGTGGATTTAGAGAAAGGGCTCGCGGTATTGCATAAGCATGGACGTGATTGCATGTTGCATGAAGGAAACTTAGTTACCGATGATGGTGGTGTGGGGAAATGGGTACTGAGGAGTGATTTGGTGGTTAGCAGAGGTTCTGCTCCTGGTGCATAGGCATTTCGCCTCACAACCCATAATTTTAGGGGATACAGATCATTTTAATGGCCACAACTCTAGCATCTTGGATTCTGGGAGCTCTGATATGGTATCTACAAGACGTTATACAAGATGTCGCATGCCAATAATGCGAGTGACGGTTCGTGATGATACTTGAGACAACAAGCTAATGGATTCTGGGAGAGGAAGCGAAAATGGTCGAGTGTCAGTGCAGGGCTAGACTAATCAAGGGTCCAACTACATTAATGCATTTATCCACTCAAGGCGAGACTTCCCAGTCCCATGATGCAGCTATCATGCAAAATTTGGTAGATTACGCTTCACAACTTCACCCTCGCTCTCACGTTAGTCCCTTGAGTTTACACTCTCGTACCTACTCTCCAATTCTACCCACTTGGTAAAGGTGGAGGAGGAGGATGAAGCAGACGGAACACCCATTCACTAGTTCGCATCTTCAGCATGTGTCACGAGCTGTTACGAGCTATCTCGAGTTTGCGCAAGAACAGTGGGAATAATTTGTACCTCCAGCCTTGCTAGTCCCTCCGGGGAATGTTGGTCCAGACGCTCCTCAAATCCCCTAGCCAACGGAAATTTGCCAGGCTGCCTGGATACGTATGCTGACCCGATTGACTTAATGTTTATGCCCAAGAATGCCCAGAATGGCCCGGTGGTACCAGTGTTTGTCGGACCGAATCGACCTATAGTTACCGTGACTCTATGGAACGGCCTCTTGGTGGATGGATATGGGAATCTGGGGATTATCTTGCTAACAACCACCTGGGTTCGGGGTTGGCATTGTTTTCTAGGTTAGAACGATCATGAAATGTTATGATAATTTGCAGCTCTAACTTGACTCTAGTCTTTCCATTTGACTATTCACACGATTTTTCACTCATAATGGGATTGGATTTTTGATTTGACTCTTGGGTTCTTTCTCCTTCTTATTCACCACCCCTTACTGCCCATCTCTGAAGATCCGATGGTGGAAACTCTGGAGCCTGTAACTGTCGTTAGTAACTATTCTAGGATGCGTATATTTGAAGATCTTGAAGAGTTGCGTACGGTCGTTCACAGATCAGAGGACTGGCATGACACATGAGGACCAACAAGAAAGAATAAAAAATGGGAATGAGGGCTCAACTCGAGGACATGCAGCATCAGCTGAAGGCATGGAAGATGATGCACAAGTGTACGAAGAGGTTTCTGAGCACCTACCGTTGGGAAGTTCTAAAAGATCGTACACGAATGCAATATTGTTGTGCATAGTGATATGGCAAGTATATATCGCTCGAGATTCGAGCGACTGTGGTACGGATTAGCCTCTATGCACTTCGTATTCACTAATTTCTCGTTTAGGGAGCCTCAGGTGATCAGGGGCGCTATTCGTATCCCGTACGACATTGGCGGCTGTTGGAATCAACCAATGGATATTAGTATTATTCCCTCACAACCTCTGTGTGATCGCGACATGAACTCTCTTTGATCCAATTCAATGTCTGTGAAGATCCCCCAAACCTACTTTGAACCTCTTCTAACAGCCTTCTCCCCATTCCAACGTCACTCTGTCAATCCGGCTCCGTCTTTTGGGCTTTCAGCCGATCGCCCTGCTCTCTTATGCGATCACATCTCTTTCATATCTCTTCACTAAACCATATAAAGTTTCCACTGCTTCCACTCGTGGGGCACATAGCCTGCGATATCTCGTCTTTCTCCCTCTAGGTCACACTGCCGGCACTCAACATCCTCTCCATGTATGCTTTCACTCCGGTGGATTTATAGGAGGCGTTCCCGAATCAACAATCTCCTTTTGCGAACAAGTCGCAAAGACTACAGGGAGCGTTGTAGTTGCCGCTTCATATCGCTTTGCACCCGCACACCCCTTCCTAGCAGCAGTTGAAGATGCCTCAGACCTCCTTCACCATCTCATCGAAGTTGGATTGCAATTATGGAATGTTGATACTGGCAACGCCACAACATCAGGCTTCTCGGCGGGGGGGAGCTTAGCTCTTGGATTAAGTCTCCATAACAACTTGAGATGGAGAATTAAAGCCTGTGTGACTTTCTATGGCGCAATCGATATGAGGACACCTCGGCTTCAGAAGCTGATACCCGGTATGCCTAAGGATCCATTTGCATGGTTGGGACCGCTGTGGGATACGTACCCGCCACCACCAGAGAAGAAATATTTGTGGGAAGATGATAGGTTGGCGCCGGGAGAGGTTGAAGATTTGTCACGGTTGCCCAAAAGAATAATGTTAATGGTTGCGGGGATCAATATTCTTCATGCGGAACAGATGAGACTGGCAGTAATGATGGGAGGCAGGGCTGAGGTAGCGGAGTATAGAGATAAATGGCATGGGTGGCTGGAGATACCTGGAATGGGAAAGCAACGGGAAGAGGTGTTCTGGAGAGTCTGCAGGTTCTTGAGGGATGCTCTGGCTATGGAGGAGATGTGATGGGCATCTATTCGCGGCTGCCGAGCTACTCGCCACTCAGTAGAATCTGCTTGTAGAGTACATATCAAAGATTCGCCCTTGGAACCAAGGGAAAGGGGAAGACGTGAAGGCAGAAATGCTGGCAGAAAAACACGAGTGATAGTAACTAACGAAACTTTTACCCGGCTGCGGCTCAGTTCTTTGGGCCCCACTAACATGGAGCTCATTCAAGCTACCTCCCCGCCATCAGCCATCTACAACGTCGCATCGCACCCTAAACTACTCTAAACACCTGTTCGACAATCCACTAAGATGTCCGACGATGATTTTATGCTCGAGTCTGACAATGAAGACTACGAGTTCGATTATGAGGACAACAGCGAAGAAGAGTCTCCGGATGTCGACATTGAAAACAGATACTACAATGCAAAACAGATGAAAGCAACCGATCCGGAAGCCGCAATCAACGAATTTCTAGAGGTTGTGAAGTCAGAGAAGGAGAAGGGTGACTGGTGGGTTTCGTAAGCTGTCACTGGAGGTGATCCGGAAACTGATGGGAGTGTAGGGGTTTTAAGGGACTGAAGCAAGCGATTAAGCTGGAATTTAAATTGAAACAGCATGAAAAGGTATCCCAAAAGCTCTATAGATTATTTGTGGGATGATTTACTGACTTTAGGTTTGTTTGCAGGCTGTAGAACACTATGGGGAGCTTCTTACTTATATCAAGTCCGCCGTAACTCGGAACTACTCTGAGAAGTCTATCAACAACATGCTCGACTACATTTCCTCATCAAACGACTCCGAAGATATGCCCTACATGGAGAAGTTCTATGACATGACGCTGGAGGCGTTTACGGGCACGAATAACGAACGGCTATGGTTGAAGACGAACATCAAGCTAGCGAAGCTATGGCTTGACAGGAAAGAATATGCACGGTTGACCAGGAATGTCAGGTCGCTATACAAAGCTTGCCAGAAGCCAGATGGATCGGATGATCCGAGCAAGGGAACCTATCTGCTGGAGGTTTATGCGATCGAGATTCAGATGTACTCTGAGATGGGAAATAACAAGAAGCTTAAGGTTTGAGAGCTTAATATTAGCGTAGGGATACGGTTACTGATGCAAGCACTGCAGGCGTTGTACAACAAGTCGCTTAGGGTCCGTTCAGCTGTACCGCATCCCAAGATCATGGGCATCATCCGGGAGTGCGGAGGAAAGATGCATATGAGCGAAGGTTTGCGACCCTTAGCTTGCCTCTCCAAATATCTGCTAACGTCAGGTAACCAGAGAACTGGAAGGATGCTCAGAGTGACTTCTTCGAGTCGTTCCGCAACTACGATGAGGCTGGCTCTCTCCAAAGAATTCAAGTCCTCAAATATCTGGTTCTTGCAAGCATGTTGATGAAGTCTGAAATCAATCCGTTCGAGTCTCAAGAAACCAAGCCGTATAAGAGTGACCCGCGCATTGTCGCTATGACGGATTTGGTTGAGGCGTACCAACACAATGAGATCCACCGCTATGAGTCGATTCTCGAAAAAAACAAGAACGATATACTTTCGGATCCTTTCATCCGGGAACATATCGACGAAGTTACGCGAAACATCCGCACAGAAGCTCTCATTAAACTCATCGCGCCATTTACACGGTTCACGCTTGAATTCATTGCGAGACAACTAAGAATTTCAATCCCAGAGGTGCAGGAGATCTTGGGATTTTTAATCTTGGACAAGAAGATCAGAGGCAAGATTAATCAAGAGAAGGGAACGGTGCAGATTGATAGTAACATTGATGTGGAGAGGATGAAAGCTATCAACGATTGGTCCAGCGCTCTCGACCGTGTGAGCAGGGCTATGTTTAACGAGGGAGATGGTTTCAAATCGGATGAAGTTAGTGCCAGTGGTACGTACTAGACCCTGCCGGCTCCCCACGAGCTTGCCTCGCTGATACCATTCGGTTCCGCGCGCGCGCAGAGAAGCGACGTCCTTGGGAAGGGAGCTGATGTGATGTTTTCTTGCAAATTTACAGTGGTTACATGGTAATGTACAACTAAAACGGGTCGACACCGCCGAGCTTTAGGAGGGTTGGAATACTTTGAGGTTTTTTTAATGGTTTTATATGCTTGGGAGTTTGGGAATTCTTCTGAGGTTGCTGTGCGGTTTAGCTAGCTCTACGGCGAATACATGATTTGCGTCAATTGCTATGGGAATGCTGAATGTCGGCTTGTCCAACTGTGTAGTGTTCGTTGGGAGAGATAAAAGGTTAGAGTATCATCGAAGTGCATCTCTCACCACAAGAATTGTTGGATGGGACGGTCTTTACCATAGCTTCAAACAGTAAAAAGAAAACAAGGGCATGAACTTGGTTGATACAGTTTGGTATTATCATAACATCAGACATTTCCCGTGTTTTCAAGGCATGTGGGCAGAAAAAAAAGGGAAGATTACAAAAACAGAAAACAAATGTATAATACAAACTCCTCCCAATATTTCCCTACCTACATCCATCCCACCTACCATCTCGTCCAGCCACTGCAACTCCAAAAAAGCAAGATCTACACTACTCCTCTCCATCCTCCTGCAAGAGCCCTTGCACAGTCAACAACCCATTAACAACCCTATCCACCAACTCCCCTTCCTCCTCCCCACCCCTCATCATCTCCTCCTCCTCAAGACTAGTAGCCGCAACAAGACTCTTCAAGTAGTTCCTATGACCAAGGAGGTAATCCACCCCCTCGGCGGCAACGGAGGTATCGATACTCACCGACGAAGCGAGTTCCTGCTTCCCGCCCATACGTTGGACGATAGCAATGATCATGCCTATCCCGATAGCCTCGTTGACAGCCGGCAACACGACAACTGAAGGCTTCCGCCACCCCTCGATTGCAGTCTGGATCTGCCGCTCAAAGAACTTGAGGAATGTTATGATCTCGCGTCCGTACCGCGTGCCGATATTTGCGAGTAGGTTTAGCGCTAGCGGGAGAAGTCCCCGAGACCAGATCGCGTGGAGTCGGGGATTTGAGAGGGGGGTTACGCCTTGTGCTGTTATCCGTGCTGCAAGTGTGGTGGACATGAAAAGTTCAAGGATGTTTTCGAGTGCGAGCTGCTCGGCGATGATGGGGACTGAGGACAGCTCGAGGAGGAAGAGAACTGAGAGTTCGCCGTAGACGGGGTCGCTGCCGTCTGCGCCGGCTAGTTGCTCCGCCCAGGAAAAGAGGGTGGTTGCTGCGCGAATCGTCTGGTTCTCGTGGAGGTGGTTTGCGAGGCCTGTGTGGATCTCGCTGATGCCTTTGAGGCGAAGCGTGGCTTGGACGATACCGGTTACGAGGGCGATGTCCTGCGGGTTTGCACTGTCGGGGTGTTGGTGTGCGGCCTGGACGAGGTCTTTGAATCCCTTTGCCACGACGAGGTCGAGGAGATCGATCACTAATAGTCCGAATTCGAGTGTGTGTTTCTCTTGTGTTGCGGCAGCTGTGAGGGAGATGTAGATTATCCTTAGCAGTGAACGGTAGTAATCCATGCCGGTTGTTGTGAGGGCATGTCGGAACTCTGCGCTACCACTGTGGATGGCCCGTAAAGCGGCCGTGAAGACGCGGTTGAAAAGCTCCGAGTCAGGAATTGCTTGATGTAGTTTGCGGACAACCACGAACGCGAACTCAGCACGACGGGAGAGGATCTGCGCAAAGATGGGAGCTGGGAGTCCAGTTTCGACGTTTTCGTTTAGACAAGTTTCCACCACTTTAATTAGAGACTCAGAGACATCACTGCTGTTTTTGACGAAGTCACAAAGTTGGACGGCTAAAAGCTCCCACGAGGAAAGTAGGTCCTGTGAAAAATGTCAACACTTGGGTTGATGGTGAGACGGGAATGAAGGACTCACAACTTGGGTCTGTACTAATGACAGGTTTAAATTCGCCTGCTCTACCTCATACCTATATCCATCAGGTCGTCCAGCCCAACCGGGTTCAAATCCGAGCACCTTGTCACCCAACACTAGGTCGTACACTGCATCGGGGCCATATACCGTTCTCCTCAGCCTCGTCTTCTTGAGCTGGGCAAGCTTCACACCCGACCACTTCTCTTCAAAGTTCTTCTGGAGGAGTACATGCAAACTCGACCGGTACCCACTTATCTTTACCGCCTTCTCAAAATAAAAGCCCAATTTAGGCAGTAACTGTTTGAAGAATGTTTCGTCCTTTTCGGACGGTTTCCGGGAGTGAATGTATAGTGCAAGTATACGGGCAATATATGCAGCAACGGCAATCTTGCATGCCTTCTCCGTGATAAGTTCCTTCGAGTCGGCAGGTAAGAATTCAATGGTATAGTTTTCAACATGCTTCATCAGCCCCGGTAAGATCTTGGGATGTTTTGCAAGATCGTCCATAGCCAGGGTCCAGAAGTTCAACGCGGTCGAGATCATTTCCAGCATAGCCAGCGTCTTTTCGACGGGCAGGTGGTCGATATCCTCTAACGCATCAAAACATATGGAAAGCATCGACTTGTTATTGCCTGCCTTTGCTTTCCCAGCACTATTGCCTTGTCGAAGAGCTTCGCCGCGGAGCAGGAGGATCGACATGCCTTGTTGCTTGTTGCTTACAACCGCCGATATAAAGTTCCATATGCGTGTCTCTATCTTTTCATCCTGGTATGGCTTGTCAAGGCTCGACAGGAGCGTGACAAAATGGTTTGCACAATCACTGCCAAGGTATCCAAGTAACGAAGGCGGTTCCTCGGAGAATGATCCAGAAGACTTGACCAAACTCTCAAGCAGCTCTAGTACGTGTCCCTTGTACTTTTCGTCCGCTGCATATAGTTTTGCCATGGAGGCAGAAGCGGCATACAAGCGTTTCTCCAGATGTGACGGTGGGTGTCTATACTTCTACGTAAGCATACCGAATTCGCACAGATGGAGGGTGGGTAGTGATGCTGACCCAAGATAAAGTCTTATCCTCACCAATACATCCGCAAACTTCACCATCTGGATGACCTGATTCACCCACACCCCTAGAGTTTGCAAGTACAGACTGCTCTCTGGAGTCTGTACACCATCTGCAATTGCACCTAGTATCGGCTCAATTGGTAAATCGCTTGCCCCTGCGCTCAAAAACACCGACACCAGATATTCCGCACTAGGGATCAACACGCTAGTGATTTTATTATCTGCATCCGAGAACTCATCTACGCCGTATGCATAATACAGGATCATAGTGAAGATCCTAGCAATCTTCGTGCCGATCTGTAATTTCTGGGCAATGTCTTTGGAGTACTTGAATCCCCTGTAGCTTTCGATGATATCGACCGCCACCCGGGTGAATCCAAGCAAGATATCTCGCTGTACGATATCACTGACACCCATTCCGCCGGGGCCTTTTGGTGCAACCTTGGATGACACAACAAGTGCTTTGCTCCGCCCTTTATGAACAGCGCTGCTACGGATTGCTTCCTCGACAAGGCTTTCGAAAAGTGTCAAGCAGGTCAGCGTAAAGTCGTAGCTTCCCTGAGTGACATCGACAGCAGAAAGATACCCTGCAAAGGCACCTCCGCGTCCGTGTCGTTCCAGCAGCACACTTCTGGCCAAGTACGGCCACACTCGGCCGGGAGCCACATGTACGAGAGAGTTCACAAACTCTAATCCGACAACAAAGAAAGGCTCTTCGGTGGTGTGACGGTTGAGTGCGGTATCCAGAAAGTTGAAGGCGATGGAAATAACATCTCGGTTCCTACCCAACATATCACTCGCCTCTGCTAGGACCTGAGGAATCTCATAATGACCAGGTTCTCGCGCCAATGCCGCAACAGATTCCTCAGAGGAAGTAACTAATATAGTCAACAGTGAAATGATCTCTGTGACTACGGTCATGTTCACTAGATCTGTAGAGAAAGTCTGCGAAGTGACAGCGCACTCCAAAATTCGGCCAAACATTGCCAGAGCGTTGTACCTATATTTCCAGGCCACCACTTGTCTAGTGCCTCCGGAGGATATCTGGACACCTTCGGTACCCCTGGGAATGACAATGCCACCTAGAGAGTAAAACGTTCCTGTTGGTGGGTCATTCTCAAACATTCCGCTTTCTCGGGGTGGAAATAACACAAGGTTTGAGGCCAACATAATATTACCGGATTCCTCAGGTCCACAATCGTCATAGTCCTTGAAGCCGTGAGGGAGTAGATGCGTATATGTGTCCAAATCGGTAAGATAATGAGTCACAGCCGCGTTCTGCGTTGCAATTCCTTTTATAAGTCGCAGAAAAGGCAAAGGCTCGTACGGGAATCGGTTTTTTGCTCGAGCAAGGAGCCTGGTCGTGCCATCATCTAGGGAAAACTTTTCTACAGGATTTCCGATCCAGCTATCCTCTGTATCCGCTTCCAACTCCTGTTCTAGGAATTTGTTGAAAGGTGTAATATCGCGATATTCAACATCATGTACCAGAAATGTCGCATTGATAAGTCCCTCGGTGAACTCGAAGTATTTCTGTGTTCTTCGTATGAGATCTGCGATGATATTTTTCATCCTTAAACCGTCCTCCTCACCCCTCAGACAAAATACCGCACCGGAGGTGCTGTCCGAGGGTTCGAGGACTTCTATTACGAGCTGGAGTATCTGCTTTGACGAGCGCTGAAGCAGATGTCTGAGTCCTACATCCACTGTAGTAGGAAAAAGTCCCGGCAGAAGGTTGTTGTAAAACTCCACTATCATGGGTCCGCGAGCCGCAACTCCTTCGCCATCGTCCCACTGCGTATTGTCTTTGACGAGATGTTGTATGTGTTGTAAAAGAAGTACCCAACCCGCTACTGCCAAGCTACTGGAAGGCAAGTACCCTGCACACTCTTGCATGCAGTTTGTTACTGCGATAATCGCCGATTGATCTTTAATGTAAAATGACTGCTCTGATAGCGTCGAAACCGGGCTAGGGGGTGATGCAGGGCCATTGGCAGGTGGTGTAGCTGAGGATTCTGATGATGAGAGCTTGCTGAATTCTTCGTCTAGGATTGCCAGGGCCGTGGGAATTTGAATCATGGCAAGAGACACTATTGATGCGAGTCCAGCGGTATAAATATAAAAGCTTTTGATCTCGAAAACGTCTGGGAACAACACCTAAATGAAATATTAGCCCAGCAATCTGAATCCAAGGGAATGAGACCTACGCTTAACCGGCCCTGTCTGTCAAAAAACTTGGCTTCATTCATCAAACTGAACCACTTTGTTATCAGTGCAGCATTGACGTGCTCCGCCGGTTTGTATAGTAGCAAGAACAGCAACTGCTGTAGATGTATAATCTCCAAAAATGTCTGTCCCTCGATGTCAACAATGGGCTGGTTGTATTGATACTGCCCTGCTGTGTAACTTACTTGTTTCTCCCAAGCATACGCTAACTGGTCTCTTATTGTAGGCTCTTCCATCCGTGTCTTTACCCAACCCGGTAGTCCCTCTTGGTTTCTCCCGGCTTCATACCACCTCGACCGAATACCATCCACCAGATTTATCGCAAAATCCGTCCATCCTTTTGAGATCAGCTCAGCGACAAACTGGTGTCCAACGTCACCCCATATATTGGTCTTTGAGTCGGGACTGCACAGCGTCACCCTCAATAGAGCGGCTGTAACCTTCACAACATACCGCCGCTCACTCATATACACTTCCACACGGTCAAAAAATACCTTGTCATCTTTCTGCTTCTGGTCGTCGACTTCCTTCGGTCTAAGCACGCTCTTCAGAAAACTTTTACCAAAACCACTGGCACCGAGGTCTGCATCTCCAGTGGCCCCGGCCTCAGCTACCAGCAAGGCCTTTGCCGGTCGGCTTTGGTGCTCCAGGACCACGATTCGTAGTGCGGAAACTTCGTCGATATTTAACGCTTTGCTGAGGTTAAGCGCAGCAGTCTTGAGCTCCCCGATTGCGGGAAGAGACCCTGGCGTCGCACCCTGACCATCTCCACCAGGTTGGTCAGCTGCGGTGAAATTTATCAGCGCAGTGCGCTTTTCAAACTCTTGCTTGGTAGCTTCGGAAGGAGGTGGGAACGGGTTGTGGCAGTTTTGGAGGGCACGGAGGGAGGATTCGGAGGAAAGAAAGGTTGTGATCCGGGAGACGGCGGTAGCGGAGGGAGTATTTGGCGATGAGAGGCGAGCAAATATTGACCGCCATGATCTGCCATATTACATGATTAGCTGTAGAGCTTTGTAGGAAGACCAAAGCGGGTGTACGGTAGAATTGTTTTGTTTTTTAGCGCATCGTCCAGGAAATCGTTGTCTGTAGATATAGGTGCCATTGCACGAGTATGGCGATGGGAAAAATAGTAGATCAGTCGGTCAGAGGGGTTGTGAGCATTCCGCGCCAAACTACTAAAACACAAGTCGTGAAGTCGTGAAAGAGAACGCGACGGGTCAACAGTGTTAGCTAGATGTTGAACGTTGCGGCTCTGTGGGCAAGCCCAAGTTTCACTAGCCTGTGAGTCACGTGGTACGTGTTTGTCTTCATCCACATTCCGGCATAACAAGCAGGTTTCAACAAGACATCATGTACGGTAGATAGTGCTTCAGGGCTTTACTTAGCAGCTGCAGGATCTGCATCGGGGTAAGGCTTTCTTTTTTTGAACGCGTGGGCTGTGTGGTCTCGGGGCTTTGAGTCTCGAGGCTTGATATTCTGCTTTAGAATGGGGAATCAGTCAGTGGTCACACGCATCCATGATCTTATCATCCCATCAAAGCTGCTTCTGAAATGCGGAATGATGCTGTTCCATGGAAATATAAAGATATATGACCGCCACGTATGAGACGTGCCGCGTGTGTAGGCTCCAGTGTTTTCTTTCATAAGTGAATGGGCTCCTCATCCGCAGTACCAGACCGCCAGACATCTATTCGTATTCCTATTTTTTTCTTCCAGTTCACCCTCTTCTTCTCAGTATGGCTCGTCTGTCGGATCTCTTCGTAACGCTGTACGCGGTGGGACTGTGGCTCTCGCAGGCCATGGTCGGCGGGGCAATTGTGCTAGTGGCAGTGCTTCGGCTTACGCCCAGTGGTTCTAGAAGGTACCTAATCCAAGCAAGCAGCCAAAGCAGCCAAAGCAGCCAAAGCAACCAAAGCAAAAGCAACGGCCGGCCATACGGTAGAGTAGAGTGAGCCCAGCTTTGGGGGCCGGCAAATAGACGTCCACTCGCTTGCTACTCCTTCTTACTAACTACCTGAGCTTCTCTCCCCCCCATTCAACCATTCCTCATCTCGATCATCTCAGTCGAAGCCTCGAACCTTTCTCTCTTTTATTTCCTTCAGTTTCTGATTCCTCTTGCCCTTGTTCTAGTTACCCGGCGGAGTTAAGCTTGGACCGTTCTGAATCTCCTTTGCCCAAAATGGTCGACAAGAAATCACTAAGGTCGAGTAAACGTTCTGACGACAACGACAAAAACACCGGCTCTTCATCATCAAACAATAACAACCCATCAAAATCCACCAGAGCTTCATCAAGACGAACCGGTTCCGGATCAACTGCAAAAAAAGCTGCGACCGAGAAGACCGACAAGAAGCAGATGCCGGCCAACGACAAAAAGCCAGAACCTCCGGTGGACGACGTGCAGATGACGGACGTGCAGGAAGCAAAGAAGGACGCCAGCGGGGATGTCGAGATGGGAGATGATGCCAAAACCAGCGAGGGCGATAAGAAGGATGATGAAACGACTGAAGAGGAGAAGGAAGATCCGGTAGTCACCATCGCGAATGGTGCTTTCCCCTTGCCCCCCACCACAGTCTCAATTGATAGGGAGACTGATTGCTTGACTTGTAGAAATCAAACAGAACTTCACCCTGCTAGAACGTGCCGTTACTCTTTTCGATTCCCGCTTCACTTTACGGGTTCTCCGATCGATAGCTTCGCTGCGCCGCAAAGTCACCCCCGAGATCATCGGGAAGGTTGCTCAGGAATACTATCCATCCGGACACTCATCTCTCTCACATTTGCTCGGTGTGATTGGACAAGCTGAGTTTACTATGGAGGTGGAACACGAAGGAGCCGAGTCTAAGAAGCTCGCCCAAGACGTGCTTCCAGAGATTGATGTGTACCTGCACCTACTAGTCCAGATCTATCTGTTGGACCAGAAGAGATATGAGGAGGGAGCCACGTTTTCTATCGAGCTTGTCGAGAAGGTGCATAGCTTGAATCGCCGGACATTGGACTCCCTTGCTTCTAAGGTCTACTTCTACTACGCACGATTCTTTGAGCTCCTACCCGCGCCTGCAATCACTACCATCCGTGCGCAGCTTCTTGCATCGTTGAGAACTGCTACTCTGCGAAAAGATGTCGATCTGCAAGCTACACTCATCACACTCCTCCTCCGCAATTACATCACGACCTCGGACATCACCCAGGCTGATCATCTCGTTAATAAAACCAAGTTCCCAGAATCCGCCGCGAATAATCTTATCGCCCGACATAATTATTATCTCGGCAAGATAAAAGCTATTCAGTTGGACTACTCTGGAGCTCATGAGCAGCTTGTGAGCGCCATCCGCAAGGCCCCTCAGACTGCAGCTGCTGCGGGTTTCCTGCAGGCTGCCAACAAGCTCAACATCATTGTCGAGCTGCTGATGGGAGACATCCCCGACCGTGCCACATTCCGCGAACCCCGTCTTCAAAAGGCCTTGAATGCATACTTCCTTCTTGTCAAGGCTGTCCGCATCGGCGAGCTGGACGCATTCTTTGAAATTCTCAATACCCATGTCGAAACCTTTAAGAAGGATGGCACCTACTCTCTTGTGCTTCGTCTCAGGCAGAACGTCATCAAGACCGGAATCCGTATGATGAGCTTAACATACTCCCGCATCTCCTTACGGGATATCTGTATCCGCCTTGGGCTTGAAAGCGAGGAAAGCGCAGAGTATATTGTGGCAAAGGCTATCAGAGATGGTGTTATCGAGGCAACTTTGGATCACGAGAAAGGGTTCATGCAGAGTAAGGAGGTATTGGATGTATATGCCACTCAGGAACCTCAGGAGGCATTCCACTCAAGAATTACGTTCTGCATGAGCTTGCACAATGACAGTGTCAAGGTATGTTACCCGCCCCTCCTGTTAATGAAGGATCTGAAGCTGATATATAACAGGCCATGCGCTTCCCAATGAATCAGCATCGACTGGAACTTAAGAATGCCCAGGAGGCACGAGAGAGAGAGCGGGAATTGGCGAAGGAAATTCAAGAGGGCGAGATGGATGACGATGATGGAGGGGAGTTTGATGGCTTGTAAACGATGGACTACGCTAATGGGGGTGTTGGGTTTCGTTGTCTATTGCAATAGATCACCGCGGGCTGTAGCTGGTGAGCTGTATACTTGTGTGTTGAATGGGAACATCTGGGTTTTGCGCTGTATACTTGAAAACGTCCCCTGAACTTGTAATGCAATCTCCAGCAATCAACTTGTCGATGGATGAATCCTCGATTGTCACTACCAGATACAGCGATTGATAGCGTATGATGGACATAATCTAATAATTTTGACCGTTGATATATTACAACGGGTAGCGTGAGGCTTGGCCACAGTCGCGTTGTCTGTAAGTAGAGGTGTATCCCCCGCACTTGGTTGAGAAGGAGTAAACTTATTCAACCCTACCTCGAGAAGCAGCGATCAAACAAGAACATCGACGAGCGATACGACAAGCGCATCTACAAGAGTACGATAGCGAAGCGACAAATATCAGCGACTTGGATTTCGGCACTTCATCATGCTCTGTTTTACTACTCGGAGATTCCCACGTCGAGGGTTCCCATGTCATCTATGCAGAGGGTTTAACCGCAGTCAGGCAAGTTTTCTCTGTCAGTGGCATCTTATTCAGATACTAATTGGCTCAGTAGATGAGAAGTACCGACGAGCTGTTCAGTGCGGCAGACTCCAGTGGAGCAAAGTTCACCTTTCCTACGGATAACATGGTCGAAGGGAGACTTCTCAAAGTCGAAACGGACCTTAAAGTTAGCACTGGAACCTTGGCCGAACAGATGAGGAATATGAGCACCAATCTGACCAATGTTGAGGCCAAGATTGAGGCCAAGATTGACAATCTTATGTGGAAATTTCTCACTTCCGGTGTAGGGACAGTCTTGCTAGGTGTAGGAGCGGTAGGTTTTACAGGGCGTCGTCTCATAATTTATTTCCGCTGATATCGACAAGTTTGCAGGAAAAATGCCTTATCACGATGGGAAAATGAAGGACGACATGCTAACTACAATGAAAACGTTGATCACGGTATCTGAAATGAGTATGAAGAACGAACTGAAGGGCGAAATTACAGCTGTGAAGAGCGAACTGAATATAGAGATAGCGAAGGCAATGTTCTCAACAGTCCGTACGGACCCGGTTTCAGGTAGGGATCAGTACATTACAGTCCAGCAGCGAGGACAGACTGAACTGGACTAAAGACTGGAAGTCTTGCACTGGACTGTACTGGTCTGCACTAGTCTATATTCTGCTAATATCACTTATCTAGATTCGGTATAACTCCTAGCAGGCGGCCTACAAAGTCACGATTCTTCCCCACTTTTAAGCAGTGAACACGCAAAAATAGACGATTATGTCCAGTATAGTATGAGTTTCCAGTCAAAATGGGCAAATTTATCCTAGTATCAACCCGATTCCAGCAAGTTTAAACCTAACCCTACAATGAAATCCAGGACCAGTCCAGACTGAGTCTGAACCGGTCTGATTAAATGCTAGACTGATCCGATTCCAGTCCAAAATGACTCCGCACTGAACCGGACTAAACCCGGACTGTTCCAGCCTAGACTGGTCCACCCCCGGACCATTGAGAACATTGAGCAAAGGTGAAGAGCGAACTGAAGATAGAGATAGCGAAGGAGATCCGCGCTTCGGAGGATAGAATTCTAGTCAAGTTAGATCAGATGAAGAGTCAGAAGTAATTGTGGTCGTGTTTTACTTTGATTAGATGGTGGTTACTGGCGTTTGTGTTGAAAACGGAGTTTGTTAGGCAAGTGTTGCCTGGTGTCCCAGGTTTGATTTGTTCGACGAGGAACAAGTATAGATTGTTTTTGTACGGGTACTTTTTTTAAATTTTTGGAGTTTATTTAGATGTCACACAAGCGCCGTCAATACATTACTTCTCCTCAGCTGTAACCTTCGCCTTCTTCTTCTTTGGAGTATCTGCCTCCTTTTCTTCTGCCTTGTACTCCACCTCCTTAGTGGACTTGGATTCACTCAGTCCCTTTCTCTTTGCAATCTTCTTCTCCTTCCGCTCCTTCCTCTCCGCTGCATGCTTAGCCACAGCCAGCAACCGCTCCTTCTCCTCCTCAGGCTTCAGCACGTCCTCATCACCATACACCTCGCCGGCCATATAAATCGGTAGACTAGCACTGGTGGGACTCTTGATGTGTATCGACTTCACATTCTTGAAACCCCCTGGAATCTTCTTCTCCGTCATATCCGCCACAACCTTCGCAACATTCTCGACAACCTGCTCCGGAGAAAAGCTAGACAGCGCGACACGGATGCTGGTGGTCGCAGCGGGTGAGAGATTTACGAATGTACTCTGCAGCGCCTTTTCGACAACCTTTTGCAACCCGCCCGGCGTGTCGTTTCCGCTCAGGACGATTGGAACCGGGATCTTTGCGGGCTTCCGGTAAAATGTTGAGCCCAGCGCTGCGGGGAGGAGAGTGGCGACCCGGTCGTCGGCGAGGAATACATCGTGTCCGTCGAGGAGCTGTCGCCGGATCTCGAAGGCTTTGTACTTCTTTTTGAGTTTTCCGATACCCACGACTTTTGTGACGATGTTTTGGAGGCTGGAGGCGGAGACTAGGTCTTTGTAGTGTCGCTGGGGATCTTTGACGATTAAGCACACCGTTGTGGTAGTAGGGTTCAGGAGCGGGAATGGGAGGCGGATGGAAGTGGGCTTGAGTTTTTTGGTTTCCGTTATGTACTTTTTGGTTGTTAGGACGAGCCACAGGGGGATTGCGGAGTCAGTGGGGTCGGAAGGGTCGGAGAGGAGGTCGGGTTTTTCTGTGGCCACAGCGGAGGAGGTAGAGATGTGCTTTAGCAGTGCGCGGGCGGCTTTGAGGATCTGTGTGCATTAGTTGCTATATTCCCTTCCTGTTCCCGTGGGGAACTTCTAACCTGTGCTTTATCCAGTTGATACGGCGATTGTGATACTTGTGCTGCCGGAGCTTTCTTCTCCACCACAGCCACTGCTTTGACAGTTTCGCTCTCGGCCAGTTTTTGCGCAATGTCTAATGCTGCTTTCGCAGGCTTTTTGGCGGATTTCTTGGACTTTTCGATTTTTTGCTTGGGCTCTGTTGTTGGGTTCTTTGCGGCGATCTTGGCAGCGGGTTTTGAGCGCGCCATTATGTGTAGTGGTGGTGAAAGAGTGGGGAAGTTGGTTGGGTAAAAGCTGCTGAAGACAGTGATAGAGATCGCAACTTTTTTCGTTCAGGGTACAACTAGAAGAGGCTTGGCGGATCATGACGTGTGACTCGTATGCAGGTCGCTGGGAAGTGATGCATTGTTGTAGCCTTGCAGGAGGGCACAATTGTATATTGTTCCTGAATTGAATTTATAACAAAAAGCAATACAAAGCCTGGGGAAAAGATAGAAGGGAGTGCCAATTGAAGACCCTAACCCTGGATGTATAAACAAAGCCGCCAGTAAATAAACCTGTCCGTAAACTCCAACCCATGATAATAAACGCTAAATAACTGCAATGAAGGAACACCCATGCATATATACCCACTTCACGCTACAGCCAACCTTACAACCTCCCCGCACCCGCCATCAATGCCGACCAAGATATCTCATTCCACCTCGCTAGCGTATATCCCACCGCCTTATGACCATTCGCATACGCCACCTCGCACGGCATCTTCCCCTCCGCATCCCTCGCATCCCAGCTAGCCCCACAATCCAACAACACATCGACAACATCCCCAAACCCCAAGCTCGCAGCCAACCACAGCGCTGTCCTCCCTTCAAACTTCTCCTCCAAATCGATGACATCCTTGTGTTTACACAGCGTCTGAACCCTCGCTAGATTGCGTGTCTCAACAGCCATATGCAATAACGGCGGCGTCCGCGGCAGCGGCTGCATCTTCCGCATCAACTTCCTGGCTGCAATATACTTCGCCAATAACACTCTACTGGGTCCTTGTGCATACTCAACCCTATGCCCGCAGCGGTCTGGGTCCGCGCCGCCGGCGATCAGCGCTTCCACAACAGTAGAATGATGTCTGAGCAGCGCCACTCCCAACGGCGTGGACATTCCCCCTCCCGCATCCGGGTCCGCTCCCGCCTGTAAAAGCAGCTGCGCGATCTTGACAAACCCGTGCTGCGCCGCATAATACAGCGGGGAGTATCCAGCAGCATCCGTAATCTCTGTTGCAGCACCGTGTTCCAGCAGCGTCATCACGATCCCGCCATATCCCCCTTTCGACGCAATGTGTAACGCCGTCTTACCCTCCCTGTCCGTCGCGTGAATATCCGCCCCGTGCGTCAGCAGCAACTTCATCACGCCGGCTGCAGAATTCCCGGCCATTGCTGCGCAGTGCAGTGGCGTCGAGGCGCTGCCAGATCCTTCGATGTCTGCGCCGCGAGAAAGCAGGAACTTTGTGGAGCGGTAGTGGATGTGGTTGCAGGTCCAGTGCAGGGCGGTAAGATTCTCGCGCGGAAGGTTGGGCGAAATGCTGTAGTTGTCGAAGAGGACGCGTAGCGTCTGGTCCCAGCCGCATTGTGCGGCACGGTGCAGAATTGTTGTTCCTGGCGGGAGCGCAGGAGAGAGTGCGAGACCGCGTTGCCATAATGTTCCGTCCAATCGTCGGCAAAGGTTTGTGCAGGTGAGGACGAGGGCGGCGAGTTCCTTTGTGGTGAGAGGTGCTATGATCTCGAGTAGGAGCTCGGTCGGAAGGTGGTGAAGTGTCGTTTTGGCCGGCGGCTTCTTTGGTGGGGGCGACGGCAACGTTTCTGATACGGGGTTTTGCGCAAGGGGTGCAGCAGAAGGCGTCTTTGATTTCGACACTTTTTGATACCAGGATACCCTTGGTGAGAAGGATTTTGAACGCATGATATAAGGAATAAGTATGCTGAACGACGGCATGATATCGACGGTTGTGGGATATAATGGTAAATTTTTTTGTTGATTGAAAAAAAAAGGTGGTGAGCTGAGTATGGAGGTTGAGTAGCAGCTCAACTGCCCACCCATAACAAACAAACAACTAAAATGAACGAGGGTTGTTGATTTATCAGTCAGTAAGCAATTATGCGGAGCAGCTCCCAGCTGGCTGCGCACGATATGGCGGTTCGATCTGAGACATAATAAAACTTCCCGGATTCTCGCAATGGAGAACCGTGATTGGAGGATGCCTCTCAATTGAAATCAAGCTGCATATTGAAGGATTTGGCTTCTGATTGGAAGAGTGTCAGCGGGGAGCAGGGCATGATATGAACCTGCCGCTGCTGCCTAGATGGAGATGGGGCATCCACACATTCATGTTCGTTCAGCCTTTGTCAATCAGGGGAAGAAAGAACAACACATCAAGTGTGGTGGGGGCTTGACGTTTCAGATAGTAAGTTGAATGTGATTTTATAACACGAGTTGAGCATTCCACAGTGGGGATGACTCCTGAGGGAAGAAGTCCTGTGGATATTTTGGTGTAACAGTGTAACACTCGGCTGAATTCCGGTCGGTACTACATCAATGGATAATCAGCTGCTTGCAGGATAAAAACAAAACGCTACCAATACGAGATATCATTGAACACAAATAAACCCCATCCCGAAACGCCACAGCCGCAAACGATACCCATGTAAATAGATCCTTCCTTCTGACTGTCATTACAACTCAGCCGGCTGAGTCTGTAACCTCGAAGTCTCCTGCGTCTGCTGCTGTGTGCCCAATGTCCACCGGCCTGTTTTCCCGCTGGGTCCAAAATACACTTCGAACACCTTCTTCAGTAAGCCATCCGTGAATTTCATGTGTTCTCCTGGGATCTCCAAAAACTCCAGCTTCCCTTCGCCACCCAACTTCTTCAAGCCCAACCAATCCTCGGTATACAGACTCCGCTTCTCCAGCGGCACAATCTCGCCACTCGTAGTATTAACGTCGCTCCACCACGCGCTCTCTTTAGGTACAACCGTCTGGTCGTCCGCAAACATAAACATAACAAACCTCTCCAGCTTTTCCAAGTTCTTCTTATACGTCTGGTTCTTTTCCTCGCGCTCATTATTCACATCTGCCAAGAACGCCGAGTGCTCCAGATACGTGTTGAGGTCCTCGGGATCCCTGAAGTACTGCGCGGGTATGACACGTCCCTGCACTAGCTGCGACCATTTCTGGCTGCGAAGTAGGCTCTGCGCACTCTTACACACCCAGTCCCCGGGCTCACATGCCGCGATAAAGTCGGAGATCCCGTTATGCTGCGAGCCGAATGTAACCAGTGTTTTCAACGGTGGTGAGTTGCAGCGCTCCACATACGCTCGGAGAAACTGCCCCCCCTGAGAAAACCCGATTGCGTTGAAACCTGCCGTAAGCTCCGGGATCGAGGCGAGATCGGCACACACTGTCTCTAGCTGGAGGTTGATGTTGCCGACGAAGGTGGCGCTGCGGTCGGAGGAGCCGGAGGGGGAAAGCCGGATCGGGTATACGAAGGTGGAGGGGTAGATAGTGTTGAAGAGATCGCCGACGGATTGGATACCGTCCGAGTCGAAGGAGTCCCCTGTATCAGATGTGCATTAGCTTCATGGTGTTTGGGTTTGAGCTCGGAAAAGATACCGAGGCCATGCCAGATCACCAACGGGAGCGGTTTCGAGCTGTCAGACGGTGCAGTTCGAGCTCCTGAAAGGAATGGCAGAAGGAGGAATATTGTTGGAAGCCGCATCTTAGGTTCGTTTGTGCTGGGTAGTGGAGTGACCCGTGGCGGATGTTGGTAGCTATTGAGCCAACCTCGGGTAACAGTGCCGTGGTAATTACCCTACGTATGGCGGTCCGTGCATATGGCTTCTACACGTTTATCCAGATGCCGGGAGCGGTCCGATTTAGTCTCGGTCATTCGGAGTACGGGGCATGCGAGTGAGATTTGCTAGTTATAGGGTAGTATCGTCGGGCTGCCGAAAAAGTTGGGGCAGACTTCACGTTCCGACCACTGGTTACGCAACGTAGATTATCTAGCCTATAGATACTGCTCAAAGAGTTTCATGTCATATATACCAGGATTTGCAGTTTTGACCGGGCTCGAGTAAGGGAACAAAAGCCCTTGAGTGCCGGCCAGATATGTACTCGGGTACAAGGGTATTTGGGGCGCGGTCACACAGGGCAAAAGAGCGCCCGACTTTTTTCTCCCATACAACAAGAAACGCCAAGATCTGCATCTTTCACTACACAACAAATATTTTTCTGAGAAAACTTCATAGAATCATCTCTGATGACCTATTATTACTCCCCCCTCATTCAAAATTTATCTCTATTGTTGTGGTGGAAGTGTAGAATTTCCACATTTTATGGGGCGCGCCCGACTTTTGACACCCTCCGAGTACAATACTATGAATCAGTCAATTCACGGATTGGTGTGAGCTACACAAGCTACAAGTACATACAATTGAAACCCATACTCAACCTATTTTACTTTTTCCTTCTAGATCCTTATGCGCGACTAAATTCATGGATCTCCAGGAGGAAAGGTCCCAAAAACACCAATGACACCGAGAAGCAGCAGAGATTATAAACCTCCCTCCGCTAACCCTAACGTCCAACCTAGACCAATCACTCATACAAAAACAACTCCGAATTGTTCAAACGACAAAATTCGCTAGTGAAATCCCATCAAACCGTTGGATCTAAGCCTCTTCTTTCTTCAATTCGGGCGCGGCTCCTACCAATGCAGCGTGAAGTGCGAATTGAGTGGGAATGCCCTCAGCACGGTGGAAGGCGTTGAGGTTCTTGTGCATAACAATCTGGTAGCAAGTACCACCACCCTGGCGAGATGCGATGACAGAGAAGGCAAGGAAGAACTCCCAAATGCGATACCACCGGTCACCGTACTTGGCCCGAACCTTCTCTCCGTTACCTAGCCAATTCCTATACCATCTCCAGAGAGTAGCGCTGTAGTGAACTGCAAAGAACAATCAGTATCACCAACAGCAACGCAGTAACCAGGCAAGCACAATTTACCTCCAATAGTATCGACAGCCTTAATCTCAAAGCCAGCGTTCTCGAGGGAATCGATGAACCATCCCAGAGGTGTAGAAGCATCGGCACCAGGGAAAACGTATTTGTTCATGAACAAACCCCAGATAAGGTCCTATTACGAATCAGCACGATCTAAATTGGACATAGATAGTTACGGAATCTAACCTCGTATTGCCATCCCTTCCTCAATCCAGCGATTTGCAAGAAAAAGGTACCATCGTCCTCAAGCATGCTGGAGACTTGCCTCAAGAAGGAGCCGAAATGCTTGACACCAACGTGCTCGGCCATCTCAAGACAGGTGATCTTGTTGTACTTTCCGGCAGGAACAGGGGTATCACGGTAATCCATGCAGAGGATCTTCGACTGGGATTCGGGAATACCATCGCGGCGAAGGCCACCGTTGCCCCAAGCACACTGGTTTCGACCAAGAGTAATACCAGTAACATGGGCACCATAGTTTTTGGAAGCATAACGGGCGAGAGTTCCCCAACCACAACCAAGATCCAACATCCGTTCACCCGGCTTCAGGTCGATCTTCTGACAGACAATCTTGAGCTTATTGTCCTGAAGCTCCTCGAGGGTCTCCTCCCTGGTAATGTCGGAGATAATTCCGGAAGTGTAGATCATGCGTGGGCCCAAAAACCAAGCGTAAAAGTCATCACCGCGGTCGTAGTGATCACGAACCTGCTCCTCATCTAGACAAAACTTCGTTAGCGCCACTCGCTGTACCTGAACATGGGTTGGGATAGTTACCTTGAGATCGTGTGTGCATAAGAACCTCAGGCATCATGCCAGTCAAGAAATATTTGAACAAACTGTAGGTAAACTCAAAGGTTGCCCAATCGTGTCGGTATTCAAGGATCTCCAAACAGTCGCCCTTGAAGGAAACATCTCCAGCAAAGTACATCTCGTGGAAGGTCTCTAGAGGAATCTTATTGCGACCCTTATATTTGGCAGCATCTTCAGGTTTGTGGAATTCAAGGTAGTGCTCAACGGGCTTGCCGGGAAGTTTGGCTTTTTCGTTCTTTCGAGGAGAGTATCTAGACATGATCGTCCAATACCCCACCAAAATGGGTAAACTAGTAACCAACGCAATGAAGATGAAGGTCTTGATGCCGCCGCCGAGCTTCCGTGTCAAGTAGAAAGGAACGATGGTCATGGAACCAATTAGGATGTAATTGTTGAAGTTATCATTACTAGGGCCTTCGGCGGGGAGTGGAGCATTGTGGATGGTTGGGGACTGGCCAATTGGTTAGTCTGAGGTCAGTTGGAGATGGGATTGGGAGTGCGTAGGAATGGCATGCATACATCAGACACGCGGACACCGCAGGAAGAATTGGAGGGAACTGGAGGCTTTGCCGGAGGTGTGTTGATGTATTCAAAGGTCTCCTCAACCTCAGAAATGCCCTTCACCGCCATGACTGAGGATTGGTAGGTTGAGGCAGAGGTGAAAGGGGGAATTTTGGGAGGGGGGAGTGATGTCGTCGTCGGAGAAGACAGATAGGAAAGGAATTGGCTGTATACAGCGGACGCAGGGGTACTTATTGAAAGACGTCGCGGAATACTAGCGACCTTCGAAACTGGGATTCAACCGTTTACAGGATAGCCAAGACAGTAGCTGCAGGGCGCTTAGAGAAGTCAGGGACTCCCACCAGCCTGTGCTCAACGGAGGACAGATTGCTCAAATTACTGAGACGAATCTTTGTTACATACCAATTGTTGACTGTTGAGCCTCGATACCGAACCTCGGCCTAACGATATTCTCATGCGAAACGGCAGTTCCGTACGCATGACATGCCAAACTGACCTCTTATTCCAGCCTCCAGGTCCTATCGTCTCCTATGTACAGGGTCTAACTGTACAATGTTGAATGGACTCCTACGGATTCTTATCTAAGCGCAACAGTCGCAGTTGGGGATGATTCCGGTTGGTAGGGCTACTGTCATTTCACCGCTTGGACCCACACTCTAAAACCACGATGTGTCTTTAAGCTTCATGAAAACCCCTAACCCACGAACCATTCATTGCGCAACAAATTTCCACAATATCCCAACTCTTTGACACCGAAAAATGATGGACTTGCCTAGCAATGCGTGCCCTGCGTAGTCAGCTGTTAGCATTCCGTACTTCGGGCTATGTAATTACACTACACTTTTGCTACGGTAATGCATCTCTCCGATCAAATGTGTGCCGAAACCAGAAAGGAGACGTCCGTGGATATCAATACACCGAGGGCAGAAGAACTTTCGGGCTTCATCAAGTTCGAAACGGATACCGCGGAAACTAGTAGGCAAATCCCAGTCGCCGCCACGTACGTGCGAGTTGGCGACAGAATAACATTACAGTTAAGGTTAAACACCGGCAAATCCCCTGCTGAGACGAGGCGGGTGCGTAATTATAGACAAACAGACGAAGCTTCTTATCGTCCCAGCCCCTGCTGCAATTTCCACAATGGGTAATAGCCTACGTACCTACCCAAAGTTTATACTGAGCTTGCGCGCTGTGCAATTGGCGAGCATCTAACACCAAATCACGTTTTGTAGGGTTGTAAGAAGAGCTGGTTCTATCCAGTGCTCCAACTCCCTACTTCATATCATAGAGAGGCGATGCGTTGATGCCAATCGGTGGGAGGCCAGACTCATACAATCGTGTGTGACACTGTATGAAATGCCTACCCACACCTTGGCCAACTGCTTTATTCCGGTCTATGCAATCAAAATGGCCGAGCCATTACAGATAGGTATCTTCCCCCAACCTACTTTACATATCTTCAATCTTTCCACAAATCCTTAAACCTGTCCTTCAAAAGCCATGGCACATGCTCGAGCGCCGCCTTCGCCCGTTCCATATCACATGGCAGCTTCTCAATCTTGATAGCCTCCAAAATATACGTCGCCACTGTAGCTTCTTTCAGTGGTGGATCCCTCCAAATCTTACAAATTTCCGCGATATCGATTGCGCCAACGTGCCATAAAGAGTATGCCCGTAGTTGCGGTTTTGATAGCTGTATCTGGTCACTGTCAGAAAACGAAGCGGTGTATTTCGCGACCCATTCTCCAGCCATCTCAATTTCGGCGGAAAATGTTTCAGAGCTTGAGGCATAGATTGAGGTCGACGCAGTTTGCTTATCTTGGTTATCTTCAATTGCTGTGGTCTCCACTGTAGTGGTAGTGGTAGTAGTCGAGACCAGGGATGGCGATCGAGGAACATAATCGTCGGATGTGTCCTCAATATTTCTGCAAGCGGGAAGGGGAGGCCGAGGGTTGAGCTTTGCTCGTCGGATCTCTAGAAGATCAAAGATTCGCAGACCGGCGTAGGCATCTGCAGCGGCATCTGTGACACATAAACACACCGCCACAGAAGACAGATTATCTAGAAACTTACACTTTATCTGGTCACTATTGATTGGTTTGGACCAGTCAGAGCACCTCACGGGACCCTTGTCCAGCGGCAAACCAAGATGGGCCAGTGTCAACCTCGCAAGTGATACCAGCCTCCTTGGAATCTTTTTTATTCCGTTTTCGGCCGAGTTGACCAAGTTGTGGAGATCGCTGAGCTCGAAGACACCTTGTGGTTTTACATTGATGAAATCACGAAGGCGTCTGTGGTCACCTGTGGAATTGACTCCAATTTTGAGGACTTGATCAGATTCAATCAATTGCCGGAGTGAAGGGGCAATAAGGGTTGTCTCGTCTTCTCGCGCAGCACTCAGATCCAGCGGTCTACCCTTATCATCAAAGCCCATCTGCGCGACATGAATCAAGGCAACTGTCGATTCGCTCGCCACTTGGATAAAGGCAACGTTTTGTCTAAGTAAGTTGTTAATCGACGCTCCCCCGAGTGCTAGTGTGATTATTACCTTATTGAAGTCTTGCTTCTCTGCGGATACACCCACTCCATATCAAACCCTACCACCTTCTCATTTAGAAATTCCTGTAGAACCTTCTCACACTCTTCAATTGTCTTGCAATAGTGTACGTCTATACCCTTTCCCTTGGAATTGACGTAAAGAGTATGATTCCACCATTTGTTCGGATTATCATTGGCCAGCGCTTTCTTGACTTCCAGAACCTTTGGAGGTATAATGAACGATGACATTGGAATGTATGATGCTTCGTCTTTTGCAGTACTGGGATCCACAGCGCAGTCCTTAGAAACCGTTGTAATGGGAACTGGGCCGGCCTCGCCCACTGCCTCATCCTCTGTCACCCAAGGATCTGTTGAAACAGATGGTACCTCTGTATCATCGGCAATCTGTTTTCCTAGATTTTTGATAAGTACTTCAGATGTCCTTCCTGCAGACTTAAAAAGCATCTCAGCACGTTCGGTGATATCCATAACTAGGTCCATCGCTTGACGCAGTTCAGCTCGGGTCCTCTTCCTCCTTTCCGCTCTGAGCTTCTCGAGCTCGGCTTGCAGTTGCGAGAAGTGCTCATTTGCATCTTCACTAATCTGACGGATTCTGAGAATGGTGTCATCCTGCTTAGCCTTTCGTGGCCAACGTGATGTGTTGATGCCTGCCACACCGCTGCCGCTGGCCACCTCCCCATCATCTTCAACCTCTGTAGCATCCACACCCTCAAAATGTGAAAACTTTGTCACTCTCTTTGATGCAATAGTTTTTGTTGTTACTGTTGGAGGGATTGCTGTGCTTTCCTGAATTTCATGCACTTCCAGTGGTGCCCACTTTCTCCCGGACGTACTAAAGTCACGGCAAGGCCTACTTGCAGTGGAACCATCACCGAAGACAATCGATTGCCCTCTGCGCCAGAGGTTTCTATGTGCATGATTCGATGTGGAGAATTTTCGGGGTTGTCGACCGGCGGTTCTAAAGCTACGGGGCCACGAAATAATGCAGGGAGGATGCGTGGTTCCAGGTGTACTAGAGCTGTTTTGGTGATCGCGCCAGGCGTTAGGACCATTGGGTGGTTGTAAGTCGGCGAATTGTGCTGAAAGCTGGTGAATAGGATCACTATGGGCGCTGTGGCACAGAAAATGTCAGTCATACTCAGAGGGACTTCAAGAGGAATACACAAACGCTTGACGAGCCATCCTCGTGGCGATAGAATCCCTTGAAGTGTCGTGACCTACTGCAGCTGCGGTAGGGGAAGAGACAGAGGAGGAGGAGGCAGTGGCGACCAGTATGTACAGAGGCAGCAGCTCTATCGTCTGACCGCTGAATCGCAACATCTGAAGTCGGTGGAAATGTTTACGAGGTGGGCGGCTCAAGTGCCACCAGTCTAGAGTCTAGCGCTAAAAAGTTAAGCGCTGGACAAGCTTTCACCTTAGTCCCCCACCACAACACAACTCTCGTCCCACAATCTACAACGATGGCATCCCAACTACTCCCTCTCGGTATTTTGCTCTCCTCTGCTAAGAGTGTCCACAGCTTACAGAATCTTTAGAGTTGGTCGATAAGTGTGTGGGTTCACGGATATGGGTGGTTATGAAGAGTGAGAAGGGTATGTTTCGAGCTCAAAAAACAGCGCGGGGCTGACAGGGTACAGAGTTCAGCGGCACGCTGGTTGGATTCGATGACTACGTCAGTGAGTTGACCTCAGAACCTCACCTTTGTGAGACTTGACTGATGCATTTCACAGACATGGTTCTTGAGGATGTAACTGAATAGTACGAAGCGTGGCTCTCGATGTCTGAACGGACTACGAAGCTAATCGCAGTGTTCTCAATAGCGAACCTACCGGGGAACAAATCAAGCTTCAGAAGATTCTGCTAAACGGAAACAATATCTGCATGGTACGGCAATCCGGAGTTTGTAGTACGATGGCCTTGAAATGCTGACGAAATCACAGTTGATTCCTGGAGGAGATGGTCCTGGTGGTGCATAATACATTTTTCCTTAGGTCGCAAGTGTTTGGATAGTCACGGCCCGTAACTTTGGGACAATAATGTTATCAGCTCCACATGGGACCACTTGCGTGATGTGTTATTCTACGTTGCTCCACTGTGTAATGAACCATCCGGACGTTTCCTTCGGTCTTTTCTTATTCCCCAGCTTCATCGATATCTTGTCCAGCCTTTTTCGCCCCCTTGGATTTCTTACCGCCTCTCTTGCCTCTGTGGGTTCGCTTCTTGTGTTGAGAGCCTTCGTGGCCCTCATCTGGGGGTTCCTCCACCTGTTATTGGTCAATGTGGTTAGGCGAGATAAAGATGGGATATATACCTCAGCTTTTACCACCGTTACATTCACAGCTTTTGGCGAAATATCACAATTGTTGAGTCTTCGCAGCGATCCTAGCCAAACCAGCGCCGAACAAGCGATTGAGATCCATGGCGGCAGCTCCCTTACCCCAACTCCCTTCACAAAAACGATGCCATTTGCAAGCCATGCAAGGGCAAATATACGTAATATCTTGAGACTGTATCAGTATCTCATCTCGCTCCATGCGCAGGAATCCCCTTACTACAGTGCGCACGGCAACAGTGGAAGCGTCGTGTGATGTTGGAAGCGCGAGATATAATTGTGCAAGTGACACTGCAAGCATCATAACCCAAACGATCTTCCAGGTTATATAGAGCTAGTTATATGGCAAAATGTAAGTATGGGTGTCAATCAATTGTGGTGGCAGACAAAAGCTACATATGCCATATCCAAAGGAGATAATTCGGGATTTTCCACTATGCTGTGCATCGGAGGGATATGTGAACCGCGCTTCATGTGGCTAACGGTGCTCGTGAGCCCTAAGACGGCCGCAAGAAGAAGAGGTTGACTTAGTGCCATTTTGTACAATGAAATGAGGCTATGGCGAGATAAATGGTGCACCGGTGGATGAAAATTGTTGCTTGTCTACGCTGCCGTTACTCGGTACTCTACAGTAGAACCAGGTTGAGTTCGCCAAGGATTGATGATGTTCTAGAAGCGAGTCTACTCGTACTTGTCTTGTTGAGAAAAAGCACTGATCCGTGCTTCAGTTCATGAAGGGAGCTCATACTCAGTCGCTGGTGTAACTTTGCCAGTAGCGGGAAATTTTGGAGCTCCGTCGTACAAATTCACACTGCGGCTTCATAAGCTGTCACCCAACGTTCGGGTTCGTTTGAGCAAGGGTAGATTTCTTGGCGGAGGACCTCGTCGTCACCTCCTCCTTTCATTGATTGCCGGCTCATCTCCACCTTACCACAAAGCCCCCCCATATTGCAAACTCTGTACACCAATATCAACAGACGTTCTCTCAAATGTATTCCCAGACCGGGGGAGGATTCCTCAACCCCAATGCTGGTCGTACCGGCACACCGCTGTACGGTCAGCAGCAGCAACAGCAACAGCAGCAACCTCAGAGCGGTTTTCCCGGCCAAATGAACCCCCAACCTACGGGATATATGGGATATCAGCAAACCGGGTTTCCCGGCCAACAGCAGCCACTGCAGTCGCAATTCACTGGGTACCCCGGTCAACAGCCACAACTACAACAACAGCAACCTCCGCAGCTTCAGCAACAGTTTACAGGCTATCCAGGTCAACAGCAACAACAGCAACCTTTACAACAGCAGTATACCGGATTCCCGGGCCAGATCTCCGGTGGGTTCGGCAGTGGAACCCCTGGTGTACTAGCTATACCTTCTATACCCCCTATACCGCAGATTCCTCAAGTGATTCAGCAACAGCAGCAACAGCAGCAACCAACCCCGCAACCTACCGCACCAATGGCCACGCCTGCCAGTGGGAGTACTGTTAAGATACCCAATGTCAGGTTGTCATTCATCACACAGGAGGATCAGGGAAAGTTTGAACAGCTGTTCAAAGCGGCAGTTGGGAATGGGCAAGCTCTGACCGGTGAGTGTCTACTTCGGAAACTCAGCATCTCGATTGCTTACGTCTAGGCCAGGTGATCGAGCCCGAACGATTCTCATGAAGTCTAGTCTTTCCGCAACCGACCTTCATCAAATATGGTTCGTTGTCAACATACTTGCGTCATGTTAATACTGACTGGATCAACAGGCAGCTCGCAGATACCACAAAATCGGGGGCGCTTCTTTTTCCCGAATTCGTGCTGGCCATGTACCTCTGTAATGTGAGGAAGCAAGGAAAACCCCTTCCACAGACGCTGCCTGAAGTCATTAAAAACGAAGTTTCTGGTATGGTGGATATTATTTCATTCAACATCCCGGATGTTGCCCCACCAGCGCCCCCAAAAAGCAATGTACCCAGCTTTGAAGTCACCCCTTCCCGGCAGGATTCGTCAACACCTACTCAGACAAGCAATTCTACACTATTGGCCAGTTTAGCGATGCAACCGACCGGATTCCAACAGCCTCAACCCACTGGATTCCAACAACCTCAGCCCACGGGATACCAGATGCAGCAGCCAACTGGTTTCCAGAGCGTCGTATCCCAACCCACAGGGTATCAGGGTGGGTTGATGTCTCAACCTACAGGTTACGGTCAGAGACCAGGCATTGGGAATGTCCCCCCAATGCCACCAGTGCCCACTGGAATGTCAACAATGTCGTCGTTATCGGCGGGATCTAGCTTCTTACAATCGCAACCTACTGGGCGTCCTGGCCAGTGGGGGTATATCAATGCTTCTTCTACCGATCTCCCCGGTCTTGAAGCATTGCAGAGGCAAATGATGCCGCAGCCCGGTCGTGAGGGTGGTTGGAATATGCAAGGATTGACAGGAAATGCTGTCATACCATGGGCTGTCACTAAGATTGAAAAGCAAATGTATGACAAGATTTTCGATGGCTGGGATGGGTTGCGTAAAGGCTTCATTGGTGGAGACGTCGCGATTGAAGTATTCGGACAGAGTGGCTTGCCAAAGGAGGATTTAATGAGGATCTGGACTCTCGCTGACCCCGCAAATAAGGGAAAGTTGGATAAGGATGAGTTTGCTGTGGCGATGCATTTGGTAGGCATTAAATCATACACATATACTCAAGGAGCATATCTAACGTTCGGCGTAGATTTACAGGAAGCTCAATGGCCATGACGTACCATCTCGTCTGCCTCCGGAGTTGGTTCCTCCTTCTACCAAGAAACTTACAGATTCTGTCAATACAGTTAAGGGTTATTTGGCAAAAGGCCGTGAGAATCCGGCCACGGGCGTTAGTTTTATGAAGAGTCGCTCTTTCCATGGCGATAACACACAAGGCCTACGAAAAGATGGGACCGTATACAAGTTCAACGACGACGCCTCTTCGGGATACAAGTCCAGTGCCCGCCATCGAACTCGCGGTGTATCACCATCGCCTGCAGTATCTGCGTCTCCATCACCAGGTCCAGAGGAGATGTCTCTTGATCAACTTCGCAAGAAAGTGAAGGAGAAGAGAATTCTTCTGGATGCCATTGACATCAAGGACGAAGCTAGGTCAGAGGATGAAGATGCGTTAGACCGCAGGGACCGCAGGGATGCAGATGACCTTTATCGGAGAATCCGACGTATCCAAGAGGACATAGACAGCCACCCCAATGCAGGCCTGCGTAACACTGACTCAGACACCGAGCGGCGACAGATGAAGCGACAACTGCAAAACCTAACCGATAGACTTCCGGACATTGCTTCAAAAGTTAGAAATACAGAAAGACGCATCGCAGATGCTAAACTCGAGCTCTTCCGCCTGAGAGATGCTAAAGAGCACCCTGAATCCGCTTCGTCGATTGTGGGAACTGGACCTAGCGGTGCCATTACGGAATCTGATCGGTTGAAGGCGAAGTCTAGAGCCATGATGCAGCAGCGCTTAGCTGCCCTTACCGGGAAACCCGTTGAGCCCATGGGAGATGACGGTGCAGAGGCTGCATCGAAACGACTAGCAGATGAATCTCAAAAAGTCAACTCCGAGAAGGCCAATAATGAGAGGATGACCCGTGATGTAGAGGATAGCGTTAGTGAATTCCGAAGGACTTTGGAGGATAGCTTGAACGATGTGGGCGGCAGAAGCAAGGACAGTACTTCAGAGCATGAACGGAGACGGTGGGAAGATGGCCTGGGAGTAGAGGATGAAGTCAAAGATTTTATCTTTGATCTCCAACGTCAAAGCCGTTCTGCTGCCCTCAGGCGGGAAGACGGCCGCGGTTCCCGTCGCCGAGATGATCGCTTGGAACAGGACCGACGTCCAGCTTCTACCAGACCATACGGAGAGGAACGAGCCGTTTCTTCACCTCCCCGTGCCGCGACTACGGCACCAACTCCTGCCTCAAGTTCGTATTCATCATTTAATTCGGCTGAGGAGCGCGCCGCATATATTAAGCAGCAAGCTGAACAGAAGATGGCGGAACGCCTCGCTGCCCTCGGGATCAAGCACCCCATGACTGTTAATCTCGGAGAGACACCGCAGCAACGTGCAGAGCGTGAGCAGAGGGAGAGGGAAGAGCGTATACGTAAAGCGGACGAAGAAGAAGCCCAGCGGGAGAGGTTACGCCAAGCTAGGCTTCAGGGCGATATGCCTGCACCGCCGCCCACCGCGCCACCCAAGAAGGGACCTAAGGCACCGCCGCCACCACCATCTCGGAAGAATGAGTTTCAAGATAAAGTCAAGGCCGAAGCAGAACGGAGAAAGGCCGAAGAAGAGGCGGAACTTCAACGGGAGCAAGAAGCCAAGGTTGCCGAGCGGCAAGCACTGGAGTGAGTACATTTCAACGATTTTATTACAATAAACTAATAATTGATAGGGAACAAGCGAGCAACGAAGAGGAAGAGCTGGCACGTGAAGAGGAAGCTGCACAGGCTCGCCTGAGAGCCCTTGAAGAAGAGATGAGACAGGGCAAATTGAGGAAGAAGGAAGAGGCCGCCAAAAAGAAGGCTGCTCTTCAAGCCCAGAAGCAGAAGGAAGCCCAACTAGCCGAGAGACGTGCAAAGATCGAGGCAGCTAGGCGCGAAGAGGAGCGGTTGATGCAACTGAAGAAAGAACTCGAAGAAGACTCTTCTTCAGACGAAGAGGGACCGGAGGCGGTTGGAGGTCAAGAAACCCCTACTCAGGAATCAGTAGGCGCCGAGCAGTATGCTATGCCTACTTCATCACCTCCAGCTCCTTCGCCAGCTCCACCGATGCCAGGCGTCATGCCACAAAGCCCACCTTCTGAGATACCTATGGCTTCACCTCCACCCGCTCCACCACTGCCACCATCCGCCGCACCAACTCCAACTCCCCAAGAAAGCAAGAACCCGTTCTTTAAGAAAGACTTCGGCCAGCCAATGGGATTGAACGGGGGTGATGCGTCGGCCAACGCTACCAGTACCTCAGGAAGCAATAACCCTTTCTTCAATCTCACCAAAGACCAACCTGAACAGAAATCCTCGGCCCCCATGCCAGATATTCACATTTTCAACCCCAAGAAGCAGGACGATGACGACTGGAGTGTTGTCGACGACGATGATTCGGACAGCGATGATGGTGAAATGCCGAGTCGTAATACCACTGCCCAACTGGCTGCTTCTCTGTTCGCAACTATGGCACCTCCAAGACCGTTGTCAAGTATGGACAAAGAATCGCAACCACCCGCTCCTCCACCACCACCTCCGATGCCACCTACTATGGGCGGTGCTCCTCCTCCGCCACCGCCACTGCCACCGCCACCCATGCCGAATATGGGTGGACCTGGTGGACCACCTCCACCTCCACCTCTACCACCTTCTGGATCCGCACCACCTCTTCCTGCGGTTACTCCGGATCGTGGCTCATTGTTAAGTCAGATAGGACAGGGGGTGCGGCTGAGGAAGGCTACGACGGTGGATAAGAGTGGTGCTGCTACTGCTGGTAGGGTTTTATAAAACTGCGACTGATTCATTACTTCTCTCTTTTTTTGTGTGTTTATTGTAGTGTTCATGCGGTTGTGAGCGTATGATGGGTGGATGCACCGTGCTGGTGTTGGGTTGATGTTAATGCGTATTGTGGGTGCTACATGTTTCTTCCCCCCTTCTTTTGGATTACAATATTCCTGAGTATATTATATCATTCATAGATTCTATAAAGCCGAATGACTCTTGATTTTTGCATATTCATGGATTTGTGATCTTTTAAGTCAAATACAATAGCCAGCCGACTTTCAGCAGTGAGCAGTGGTGACAGGCATAAATTTAGCAGCAGAAATTCTTGTGTACTGTCGCTTAATTTATCTTATCCATCTCATCTTGAGCATGCCTGATCTATATGTTTTCTTGTAGCTCAGTGTCGCTGTTAGCTATTGTACCACCAAGACTTATTTGTTTTTAGCAAAGAAAGAAGTGCACGACCCGAATAAATAGCTCCTGATTTTAGTATATTCTCTTCAATTTTGGTCGCAGTTGCAGCGAGTGTACTGGGATATGAAAAGGTGTTAAACAAACAGTACTCTAGCCCCACGACACGTCTTCCATTCTCGAAACGACACGACAAAACAAATGACTGATCCACAAGAACGCGTCGAATCTGCCCTCCTCCAGCTCGTCGAAACATTCCTTCCTGGCCTTGAAGATGAAGATGAATCAGATATAGAAGCACGGCAAGATGAACACGTCCGGCGAGCACAGGCTACAATCCAGAGGTTGACTTCCTATACTAGTCTTCGAGACCGTGGACTGATGATGCCGCTAGTTATCCACAATCAGATCTTTTACCAGACCCACAACACCTAGGCGATCTGATCAAGAAACAACGTACCAGAGCACCGTTCCTTAGAGACGCAGCTTGTGTTGACGATGGTAGTGATTCGAAACAACCCATCACCCGATCAGGCGAAGCGATTCAGCTCACTTTTTACGAAACTCCTTTCTCAGAACGTGCTGACGAAGAAATGGGCCGTCTTGAAGTTTTTAATGGAGCTCTCTAATTCGCAGGACGGAGCTGCTGGGACTCCAGAGCCAGTTTTACCGGTACCTGCATCAAGCGAGCTCCAAGATGAGAGCGAGGAAGTTTTCTCTAGAGCATTTGGTTATCAAGGACTCCACCGACTGCCAGTACGAGATGCACCACAAAGTAGCTGGGATGCTGGTTATACTGGAGAACAAAGAGCCGACGAGTCAGGACGGCGGACAAATGCAGATATTTTGGCGGAAAGGAATGATGGAATCGGTATTTTCGGTCTTTTCTCATAGGGTAAGAAGGTGCTGGGTGCTGACTGTGAGGTACAGAGCCCAGCGAACAGACACTGCTATCTGCGCTTCCTTTCACCCTTTTAGGTTTGTCTTCGAACTGCCTACCATTCAAATCATCACCAACCTCGAAGTATGTGGTTTCGTTACCGCCTTCGCTTCCACTACCGCTCGTTTCTTTGCTACACACGCTGGCTGAGCCATCACTACTTTACAAGTCCCTCAACGACTTTGTCCAAGAGTCTACCGACGGACTGACAGATGGCGGATTAGTTGGACAGTCATTGAGGTCTGCCATTGGCATTGAGTTGCGAGGATACGTGCAACTGGTCGGTGGGTTGGAGAGTCAGATTCGGAGGGCCATTGCGGCAGCGGAGAGGGGGCAGGGTATTCAGTCGTCAGGAGTGACGCTTAAACGATGTGTGGTGTGGACTCGAGAAGCTACCATGGGGTTGAGACTGATGAGCTTAATTGTGGATAAGACGAGAGGCCAGAAAGGTGGGCAACTCATATCAACAATCCACGGCTTTGCCTCGGATCATGGAGACCCCTTTGTTCGTGCGTTTGCGGAACGGATTCTGACTCAAATAACACGGCCATTTTACGACATGCTTCGTCATTGGATTTACGAAGGCGAGCTGACAGATCCATACGTCGAGTTCTTTGTTACGGAAGAGGCGCCGGAGCCCGTCGAAGGAGCCGACGCTAAACCGAAGGCCGACTCAGCTGCTGCTGTTGCAGTTAAACCGGGCGCTACCTCAGTCTGGCAAGACAAGTACCACTTTCATGCATTCCAAGTTCCTACCATCATCACAGAGGGCTTCGCGAAGAAAGTCTTCTTGATCGGAAAATCTCTAAACTTCATTCGCCATGGGTGTTCTGATAGTGACTGGGTTGATGAATACTCGAAATCGACATCAAAAGAATTGCGATACGGCGACACAGCTAAGCTGGAAATGAATATCGATGAAGCATACAAGACAACTATGGCACGATTGATAGATTTGATGGGCAACAAGTTCAAGCTTTTTGATCACCTACTAGCACTGAAGAAGTTCTTGCTGCTTGGCCAAGGCGATTTTATCGCTCTGCTCATGGAGTCTTTGTCCGGCAACTTGGACCGGCCGGCCAATACGTTGTATAGACATAACCTTACCGCCCAGTTGGAACATGCGATCCGTGGGTCAAATGCGCAATTTGAGAAGCCAGATATGTTGGCAAGGCTAGACGCCCGGATGCTGGAGTTGTCTCATGGAGAGGTTGGATGGGATGTGTTCACTCTGGAATATAAGATCGAAGCACCAGTGGATGTTGTAGTGACTCCATACGGCAGTAAACAATACCTCAAGGTTTTTAACTTTTTGTGGAGAATTAAACGAGTCGAATATGCTCTTGGGAGCTGTTGGAGGAAGTTCATGACTGGTGCTAGAGGAGTACTAAGAGCCGTCGACGATATAGTAGGCAAGGACTGGAAAAGGGCTAGATGTGTCGTAGCAGAGATGGTGCACTTTGTTAACCAGTTGCAGTACTATATCCTCTTTGAAGTGGGTGATGGTTGAATCGCGGTTTTGATCCAGGTGGCTGATTGCAATAGGTTATTGAGTCGTCATGGAATGTACTTCAGAAAGCCATCAACAAATCAGAAGTAACATTGGATGACTTGATAGACGCTCACACGGAATATCTGCGGAACATCACGCACAAGGGTCTTCTGGGAGGCTCATCCAATAGGAATGGAAAGAAGCGAACTGCCTCGGACACCGGCGATGAGTCGTTTCTGAGTCAACTGCACGAACTCTTAAAAATCATGCTCCAGTACAAGGATGCGGTCGATGGTCTTTATGGTCATTCAGTGGCGGAGTTTACACGCCGTCAGGAACGCGGTGCTAAAATCGAGGCAAGGACTAAGAAGGGAGATTGGGGCGTTAGAGAGACGGTAGGTTCACAGCTTGATTTTTTGTGCTCTAGAGAAGCCGCTGAGTAATGTCAGGACGATGACCTTACCGGTTCCTTCGAAGACCAAGAGCTACCCAACCTCCGCCAAAGACTGCAGAATCTAGCTACCGATTTTTCCGCAAGAGTAGTGCTTCTGCTAGGGGACCTGTCATACCAACCTGATGCTGATTTGCGCTTGCTCGGTGTGTTGCTGAGTTTTAACGAGTACTACCCTGTGATACACAAAAGGAGGGCACGAGATCGAGGAGGGGAAGCAGCAGCAACTAGAAGGAGCACTCCCAGGACAGCGGCCAAACCAAGGGAAAAGGGGAAAGGGAAGGGGGAATCCGATGACACCTCAGCGGCACCATCCACGGCTCCTCCAGCCACCAGTCGTGGAGACCATTCGAGAGGGTGATCATTGTAAGAGACGGGAATGATTGGGAGCTATGATAGGATGGCGTTTGGGGTGAATTGTTACTATCTTGCTTGTTCTGATAAGCTTCTGTTGTATTATTTTGGACTGGCTTGGGTGGGCGTATTCTATCATGTTTTTATTGTTGAATTATCAATGGGAGACGTGAAGGGGAAACTGAACGCCTGGCTCTGATATGCTCGTTCTGCGATCTGTGCGTGTTGATGGCTGCTTTATTAAAGCTACAGACATCACACTATCAAGATAAACTTCCCCCACTGGACCCTGAAAGCATGGAGTAGGGCACATGGCGTGGGATTAAGCTTTTTCGCTTAGTAGCTTCACGTTGATAAAGGCCAGGACCGGTGAACATCTGTTCGGTAACAATGCCGAGTGCCTTGAAAGGGCGAGGGTGTCAATGCTCACGACGTGCGGGGCCAAGGGTTTCGACGTTCCGCATAAGATCACTGCCTTGCCTCAACCGTCTACCTGCTTACCTAGGTAAGTATGTATCATCCACTTCGTGGATTCTTCTCAAATGCACATGTACTGGGCTTCGGTGATGCCAAATCTTGTGGAGCCAGAGGCGTCAGCTCTGGATGGCGAGGAAGGAAGTGAGTCTTGCGGGAACAGACATCGTCGAACGAGTTAACGTCTGTATCGCCATGCCTTCGAAGGAGAAAGCCAAACAGCGTTCTGAAGCTGCCAGTCTTACCGGACCGGGCTGTGCAACATCCCCGCAGTGTTCTCGGCCGGTCAGTCCGGTCAGATTTGACGGCCCAGGCTTTCTGGAGCCTGACCGCCTCGGTATATGCCAAGTGCGGCCTCATAAATTGACATCTTATCTGACCGGTCTACGGATCTGCAGATAACCAGGCAATCGATCTGATTGCTCGAGAACACTGCCATTCTCTGGCCGGGCGGCTTCGTATGGTGGCCAGTCTGCAGATCTGCGGCTCAACTACAACAGACACGAATATCCAATTGGTGGGATAACGATGATATGATGTTTTCCCGCAGATGTCACCCCCGGTGACATACGTTTGTTTTTTTGGAACGAGAGGTCGCAGTAGATATCCTAGAATAGGGGTTTCAAAACGATGATGAATCGTGGCTCCATTTTGTTTGTGATGCCGGAAGTCTCCCAAATTGCAAAATACATCGAGTCCTGCATGGGAAGCGCCACGAGGAAGGTTTCTAGCTTTGCCTTCGGGGACACGGCCACGTTGTTTACGTCTCCCACGAATTCTATCCTTTATTGCATCCTCGGGCAGGAAAACACAGACGCTGCCCGCAGTTGGTGATTGCTCGGAAACTATACCCCTACCTTTACTACCCAATGTCACTAAGCCGAGTACGCTGTTTCCGTCAGGATATCATCACTCTGGTCGTCATCAAGACCGTTTGCATCCTTGGGAAGGCCCGAATGAAATCTTTAAATTGGGGGATTCCGGGTGCCTGAGGATATACTTTATCTCTACATGTCAATGGGCTATGGTTCCTAATCGTATGGCATGATGATGGTAAGATTGCGGCATTATATGAATTTCTCTGCCTTGCCCGTTAATTAAAAGATAACTTCACTGTTGTGAAGTTGCACGTGAAATAGAAAAACACCGCCGCAGAAAGGTGTTCTACTTTTAGTATCATCATCAAATATTCTAAGTGGTCAACAACCCCTGTCCGGGAAGCGATAATTCTAAGTTTGCAAACAGCTCAACCCTGTCCCGCTGCTGCCTGAGCTGCGCATTCCTCGAGTTAGGGTTATCGAGTACTCAACTTCAACTTCACTTATAACACCTGCCAAAGGAGAGATGCCTTCTGCGGCAACCATGTTGCCCGCGCCGTCCCACTCGTACTACGACAATTTTCCCGCCGTGAAATTCCGCAACCTCGACACGGATGCATATCAGGAGTGCGAAGATGCTCTCAAAAACAGCAACACCAAGAACTTCATCATCGACTTCGGGGGTGCAGGCCAGGATGGTGGCCAGGCGTGGTGCGCGCTGAATGTCGACCCCAGAAACCTAAACATTCTCGAGTTCCTGGGTAAGAAGCGGGAACTGAGGTTGCGTACGAGATGGATGTGCGTGTGTGTTGTGTTGTGTTGGTGTTGCGCGGAGCTGACTGGGTAGCAATATCTTCAATCCTTATGATCAGGCTGATCTCGTAAACGCCATCACCGGGTTCTATGGCTTCTCGCCACGGCTGGGAAAGGTCATTACCACACCTCCGGCTGTACCGCAACCTCCGGCAACACCATCTCTACGGCCTTCGGTGAGACGACGCGATAGGTTTTTGGGTCGCACGGTGGGAGACGCGGGGGACGCGGAGGCGTCGCCGCCGGTCACATCGCAGTATTTATTGCCGCCAGTTTCGAGTGAACCAGTGCCCGTCGACCGGGCGCTGGAAATGGTGGGGATGTCGAACGCGAGGAATCCAGGGGGCAAGATGAATTACATGAACCTAGTGCGGAACGTATGGCACTTCCATGCGGTGGAATGGGGCGGAAGATGTACGTTTGACGGCTAGCGGTCTGTTTACATGGATGATGTGTGCTGATTCATGAGGGTATAGTTATATGTCTCGGTTTCAACAACCATCACAAAACATCGCCGGAGACGTGGGATCACAACCCCAAGTCCCCAAAACTGGACGATGAAGAAGAAGATGAAGAAGTATTCGATACGGGCGACTACAATCCCGAGGGAAAACGTGTTTGGAGCTGGTTAATTCTCTGTGATGATGGTAGCGCGTCTCTTTTCTCGAAATAAAAAAAGCCCACACACTAATATGTACCCAGGAACCGTAATCTCAATCCAAGAGCCTTTGGGTTTCGGGTTGAGTCGTAACGACGTCCTCATCATCCGTCGCAACATGTTAACAGTCTTCCGCTCGCTCTCACTTTCCCCAGCCGCAAAAGCATCGAGCGCGAAGGAATCAGATGCAGCTGTTGGCAGCGGCATGGACGACCTCCCATTCCGTCGACATCAGGCCCAAAAAGAAATCGTACACGGCGGCCCTTCCCTCCTCTTCTATTACCTTTTCGACGACTGGATCTCAACCTACAGCTTTGTCCTTGGCCGTGGTGCTCCGTATAGCACGCACATGCGAGATCTTCGAAATCAAATGCACAAGGACCCGCAGCTTAGCCATCTGAGCAAACTCCACCGCTTATCTCGGCAACTCGCCACACTGAAACGGATGTACGAGACGAAAAAGATCATTGTCGACAACATCCTCAACCGCCAGGAAAACGGCCACCAAAAACACGGGCGGATCCAGAAATGGGCAGATGAGCGGGATCCCAACGACCCCAATGTCTCTTACGCAACGACGATGGGAGACTCCGATGTTCTGGGCGTCCCGCTCGGTCCACTATCGGTCGCCAAATTTGAGCGCCTTCGGGATCGAATCAAGCTCTACGCGCTCGGGGAGCTGGAAGCGCTGCTGTTGGAGAAGACGGAACTGGAAACTCTCACCTTCAATCTTATCTCCCTCAAACAATCAACCACGGTCGAACTGCTGACGCGTGTAACCATCTGGTTCGCTGGGTTCACGTTTGTATTTCTCCCGCTCACCCTGGTAACGGGATACTTTTCAATGCAGGTGCAGGGAATTAGTGGAAAGTACAATGAGCGCACGTTTTGGGGTGCCGGAGGTGTCGCTGTGACAGTGACGTTGTTGGTGCTGTATACTGTGGGAAAGAGTACAGGTACAATGGAGTTTGGGACTATGTGGAGGAGCATTAAGAAGGTTTGGTTCAGCTGGTTGAATAAGAAGAGGGATCGGAAGAGGCGGCGTGGAGCAGAGAGGGTAAGTGGAGGTAGAAGTGGTGGCAGTGGTGGTGGTGGTGGTGGTGGTGGTGGTGGTGGTGGTGGCGGTGGTGGTGGTGGTAGTGGCGGCGGCGGCGGCGGCGGCGGCGGCGGCGATGGTCGTGCATAATGGGAGGAGATCGAATAATTGATACATTTCTTGATGTTCTTTGTTAGATATCATGTTTTTCGGAATCATTTTTGGTGGCATAAATTTGTTGATGGATTATTAGAAGCTCTCATAGATACTTCCTATACTGTACTGGTCACAGTGGTTCGGACGTCAGGAGTCAGAATGGTGTGTCCGAAAAAGATTTTATTGTGGATTTGATCGGTTTTTGCTCATTAGGGATTGAAAGAATCTGTCTGCACAAAAAAAGTGTCCGAACCACTATGACTAGTACAGTATGTACGAGATCTCACTCAGCATCAATTTCGTGAGGTTCCTAAGCAAGCAGGAAGCGACATCTCAATGACCGCGCAGTGCAATTCTCTATCATGAACTAACCTGCTCTGGATAATATCTTCACCATGGTGAAATGCCCAAACGTATCACAAAGAACCAATAGTACGCCCAAGTATATGATATGAAGAACTTCGTCTGTATTTATTGAAATGCATCACTGCTTCCCTAAAGTTCTCTCCGCACTATTTCAACAAGTCGTTTTCTTCCTTCTAGCACCTCTAAAATGATACGCTCATCCTAGGTAGTACATAATGTACGACTGCTCAGGGCTAGTCTAGCACCTGTTCATTATGCCTCCTGATTCCACGAGTGTGCATAGCGGTAGAATGCCAAAGATATAGCTAGGATCGAAGACAATATGTTCCCAAAGCCAGCGCTCTAGACACGGCGGGAAACGTAAAGCCATGGTACAGGATTTCGGAACTCAGCAAGGTAGACCGTTGTACGCTCTTCTCCTCAAGGATTGTGGAGAGATACATAGAGGCCACAGTTAACTGCATATGTGAGATGATGCGCGTTTGGTTTGTTTATGAAGCTTACCGAAGTTGGGGTGGCTGAGAGCCATCCACCGGACTGCGTTTCTAGTCTCAAAGTGCTTACCAGCGTTCGAAACGTTTCAAGCTCAAATCGTTTGGGGAAATCGTTTCGAGAAGCACAGCCGATAAGACTTGCCATGTGATACCACGGTTGCGGGTGGACCAGACTAATTTGAGATTGTAGCCAAGGAAAGATGGGGAATTCAAAAGAGTCGGGACCCTTACAGTGGTGCCATGGGTGGAATTGTTGTTAGGTATCGGGGACCTACAGTAGCCCCGGAGTACACTCGACCTACCGACCCAAAGTTTCTCGAACGCCACTTATGCCAAACATGTACCAATTCTCCACAAGCGCAAATTGGAATCTCTTGGCGACACATGGTGGGTGAAGACTTTGTCTCATGCATGCAATGTAGTACCACTGAAAAAGCATTGGATATGTCGACCGAAATGTCCGAGATAAACGCGATGCCAAATAAACACAGTCCAAAAAGAATTGTGCCCGTATGTGATTAATGTTCCGCAGATATTAGCTCCTCGGGTCCCTTCATCGCAGCATCCCTTGAGTTTACCGATTGTGCTAATTAGTTGGGTGTTTTCCTCCAAAGGAAATCCAAGACTGATCTGCAATGATTGAGACATACTTTCGACGAAGACAGAGAGAAGCCCGGTAGAACTCGAGAGGTATTCTAGAATCAACGATATGAGAGCTATCACGACAGAATCCCTGACAACCCCACGCAGCATGTATGATTGCCGATGCAGTAGCTGTGGAGGGGAGGATCCTGACTCGATGCAGTGACACAAAATACGTGCTTTTACCCATTACCAGGTAAAAGTGGAGTGTTTGATATTAAGCACCTGCGCATGTAGGTGATCCGTGTGCCGAATTGGGCAAGGCATATAACCGCCCGTAGATAATCGATCGGTGTATTTCGACAAACCATGGAAGTATATACTAATCCTCCTCAGAATAACCAGGAAGAATACGTTGTTGTCTTATGGTATTGTTGGAAGGTTTTCCTTTCGGTCAGAAAAGCGTACTCGGCATGATACCAGTGAAGGGCGGCCTCTTGGAGAGTACTGCTGTTAATTGAATTGGATGTCATGTACTTTGAAAGGGGTACTGTATGGGGAACCATGTAGGAGGATCGCCATAAAGTGGATGGAGTTGCCTAGAATATCAGAGTTGCGTTTAAAGGGTACGTGTGATGCGGGCTTCGCTCACGACTTGCAGCCAGTTCTGCGGTATGATATCCCCAAATATCTCTCTGCTGAATTAATGGTTCTGTGGTGATTCTGGGCGGAATGGCGAAGAGATATAAACGTATCTTCACACATATACTTACTTGAGGATGTATTTATTTGTAGCTAACTTGGGAGAAGATAACATTCGGTGCACCACACTCCGAGACTCGGTACACGGCTGCAGGGCTCGTGCGCGGCAAGCGCCGCAAGTCTGATTATCCTCATCCCTCACCCCTGCAACTCCGTCATAGCTCGCATATCATATATCATCGAGTTGGTACTTCTGCTCTACATCCCACTTCAAGAGTCCACAGCGACGATACATCCATCCCACCCCACATTCCCCTCGCAAATCCTTCGCCCCTCTTTCAACCCTTGAGCCTTCTTCCAACGAAGCTCACGATATCCAAAAATTGATTAATACTCCTCCGCTTTACTTTATAGTCCGTGCTCGTTGCTTCAGCGCTACGCTCCGTAAAGCTTTCAAAACCTCAACAACTTACAGTTGCAATTCAAAACATATCCGCGAAATACACCATCTCCTCAACGATGTACTCGAATGGCTGGAAGGAGGAGGGTCACGATCCCTATTCAGCATCCCATATCTATTATGGACATAGCCACACCTTGGGAGGTGGTCGGCAGGGCCGCCAGAGAACGTATTCACAGGTATGCGCAACGTTCGCAGCTACAACGGACGATAGGGACACCTCAAGGCTATACCTTGTGAAATCGGGGATCCCAATCACCTGGTTATGAAGTCATTGACCACGTTTGGTTATTATATTATTAACAACTTTGAAAAATCATTCACTAACTCGCACCTCGATCCTCAGACTCATGAATACGACGGTCCCCCACGAAGCAAATTTGACCATAGGCCAGTGCGTCGCGCATCAGTAGGTATGTTTTAGTAGAAGTTAAACCAAGTACTCAGGTTGCGAGAGATCATCCATTGCAGAGTTTGCTTACACATTTTAACCCAGATGCATTTTCACATCATCGTCCGCGACAATTTATCATCAATGTCCAGGACACAATGGATCGCCTTATTTCTACCGAAGATACTGACGGCAACTACCAAATTACCATCGAGGATGGTGGACCTAAGGTGTGTTGCGCCACCTAGAGTTACCACAATGTTCGAACTAGCATTTAGCTGACTCGAGCTCAGGTGTTAGCATTGGGCACTGCGAATAGCGGCGGCTACAATCGTCATGACATACGGGGAACCTACGCTTTAGCTAATCTCCTACAGGAGTTGACCATCGCCCAAGATTATGGCCGGAGGCACATCATTCTTGACGAAGCAAGGCTGACCGAGAATCCCATCGCACGCCTCCACCGTTTGATAAAGACATCCTTCTGGGATGGCCTGACACGACGCATTGATGGGAGCGTCATTGATGTGGTCACCAAGGACCCGAAAGCTGAACGGATGCTGAATCCCCGGCCCAGGATCTACGTTCCCAAGAGAGCACCGGAGCAGCTAGCGTATTACCAAAAAGTTGCCAAGGAATATCCAGAGTTGAATCTCGACGTGGTTCAGTTGCCTGAGGTCATAGATGCGGCATTCACGAAGAGTGGGCTGATTAGAGTTTAATAATGTGACGTTAAAACTAACTTTTTTAGGCATTAACGATAAACCTGGTCTTTTGGCCCTTGCTATGGAAAAGTGCGTTGACGAGAACGGCAAGGAGGAGCTCAGGGGATGGCCTTTTGTAGTTCCCGGCGGTAGATTCAATGAGCTCTATGGTAACTTTTTCCTTCCTTTAGGATGCAAGCTCGATGGCTGAGCCGTTTACAAGGATGGGATTCGTACATGATCTCCCTTGGCCTCTTGCAAGATGGGAGGGCAGACCTCGCAAAGTCCATGGTCATTAATTTCTGTTTCGAAATCGAACATTACGGCAAGATTCTCAACGCGAATCGGTCGTATTACCTGTCACGGTCCCAACCACCGTTCCTCACCGACATGGCCATCAGGGTATTCAAAAAAATTAAGCACGAACCAAATGCGCTCGAGTTCCTGAAGACTAGCATTTTGGCTGCTATCAAGGAGTATCATACGGTCTGGATGGCAAAGCCCCGCTACGATCCCGTTACAGGTCTTAGTCGTTACAGACCGGATGGCTTAGGGATTCCCCCAGAGACTGAGCCTAGCCATTTTGATTCAACTCTTCGGCCGTATGCAGAGAAGCATGCCATGTCGATTGAAGAGTTTATAGTTGCATACAATGATGGCGTAGTCAAAGAGCCTGCTTTGGACGAGTATTTCCAGCACGATCGTGCAGTTCGTGAATCGGGTCACGACACGACCTACAGACTTGAGGGTGTTTGTGCGAATCTTGCAACAATCGACTTGAATTCGCTCCTTTACAAATACGAAACGGATATTGCTCGTTTAATCCATGAATATTTCGGCGACAGGCTGATCATTCCCCCGGAATTTGCTGTACCGAGCATTAAAGAACTGGAGAAAGGAGCTGTATCAACGTCTGCAAGTTGGGACCGTAGGGCTCGCAAGAGAAAACTATTGATAAACAAGTATCTCTGGAACGAGTCCAAGGGCATGTATTTCGACTACGACACAGTTAAGAAGCGTCAAATCACCTACGAGTCAGCAACCGTGTTTTGGGCAATGTGGGCTGGACTGGCAAGTCCTCACCAAGCTTCTCGATTAGTTGAGGTAGCTTTGCCCAAGTTCGAAGAGCTCGGCGGTTTGGCTAGCGGAACTGAATGTAGTAGAGGTCCTCTGGGGCTTGATAAGCCGACCCGTCAGTGGGATTACCCATAGTGAGTGCTTGATTGGTGCAACTCCACTAAACAGTGCTAATGGGTTGTTTAGCGGATGGGCACCGCAGCAAATCCTGGCATGGGTTGGCCTCGAACGCTATGGTTATCATGATGATGCGAAACGGCTAGCTTATCGTTGGCTATTTATGATAACCAAAGCTTTTGTAGACTACCACGGCGTCGTGGTGGAGAAGTATGACGTGACACGCCCAACAGATCCTCATCGTGTCGATGCGGAATACGGTAATCAGGGCCTCGATTTCCGCGGTGTAGCTCGAGAGGGGTATTTACACTTTGTATTTGCTCTTTGCTCTGGTATTTTGGCTCACTGACAGCTCTAATAGATTTGGATGGGTTAATGCTTCCTTCCAAATTGGTCTGACTCTGCTCGGATCTCATGCCAAGCGTGCTCTCGGTGCCTGCATCCCACCAGAGGCCTTCTTTAACGCAACTTTGGCCGACATGGAACTGCTGATGGACGAATTCGGAGCCAGTCCTCCCGTCTCACCCTCCCATACTGATGAGAATCCATTCAATGATAGAGCGTTGCTAACGCCAGCAACTGCCGTCCTTCAAGATCCGTTCGAAAAGCTAAATGGAATCGATCTTATGACTCCAGCTGCAGAGGCTCGTGACCTGATTGCAAAAAAGGAGTAAGGCGGCTACTTCAGAAACAAATGATGATTATGGGTTTTTTTAGAGGATTGATGCATAAAGGTAAACGGTTTCGTGGCATGTCTTTGGACGGTTTCAGTTGGTTTCTCTTGTGCGTTTGTGTGAGTTTGCAATATAGATTCTTAACGTCTCTTTGGTTTATGGTTGATGGTTGATGACTTTATGGTTTCTATTCTGTAGTGTGTATGTTACCTTTTGTGTTTTCCGCCTTAGAACTATCGCTTTCTCTCCCTTCTTCGTTCGGGGGTGGTTTTGATTTGTCCGGAACTATACCTACATTTTTGACCGAGTTGGAGGCTGGGGTCCTGATATGGACTGTGGATGTACATACTCTGATTTCTATCACTTTATATGGATCTCCTGTTGAGAGCGAATATTGTAGGCATGGAGCGAAGTATAACAGAAACCCCTGATATATTGATACGGAAATCAAACGATGCTTTATAAACAATACGGACTTGAATCTGAATTGTATGCGAAATCCTGGACTCCTGCTGGAGAGATGATAGCGTAATAACTTGGCGATTTTCACCATAGTATGTATGGTGTTGAGAGAAGATCCGATATATTGAGCACCTTTCTTTGTCGACGCGAATCAGAACAATTTAAAACCCCGCATTTCTGTACGTGACGTCTGCCTGCTTAATATACTTAAGATACTTATCTATTGGTGTTGACACGCGACATGTCGACACCAATAAGCAAGCTGCAGGTAGGTGTGGTTCGGATCACAATATTTATGTTTCACCACCGCCACCTCAGAGTCACACCTTACCTCGTTCCATAACCAACCTCCTATAGCACCATCTCCAAAAATCACCCATCTTTTCCTTTATCATGCTAGTGACAGTCCAGGGAGTCGAAGCTTAGAATCTCATCATCGATGTCCCGACAACCACAACCACCACAGCGGCAGATATTCTACTCAGCTATCGGACCCCAGGTTCCTTCAGGATATTCAATACCTCCAAACAGTCACCTGCAACCCGTGAGCCTGTCGGGCCCGGTTGTCACGACAAATATCATGCATCCACCTTATGCAGCCCCATCATCCTCCTCTACTCCCTCGCAAACGCAAGGCTGGGTTCCAGACGTATACTCGCCTACTTTCGTTTCGGAGTATCAACGTTCCATCAACACTGCTCCTGCTACACCAGTGAGAGCCATGCCTCCGCCTCAAGTTGACTTTGTGAAATTCGTTGAGCATTTTGCGGGGAGAGGATTCTTCACACCATTACCACCATTACCACCATTTGCACCGACATATAGCAGCTTTTTCAATGGGGTCGGTATAATGCAAATGGGATCAGGCAATGTTGGGAAGTCGGACTCCGGCAAGAAAAGGTTGTCCTCGGCACCTGGATCACCAGAACTCCGAAAGAAGCCATCCAAAGAAGGATTCCAGCTTGATCCTAGCAACTATGGGGCCCACTTTTCAGACCTCATTCTCACGGAGATCTCGACCGAGAACCAGGTTTTCCAGGGTTACAATATGTACACTGTTCCAGTGATTCCCCACGATATTAGCCAATATCTGTTTCAACTTTTCATTCCCGGAATTCGCGAGAACACTCCTTTTGTACAGCTGGGTGATATGATCAAATTGAGACAGATAAGACCATCACAGATGCAATACCCCTCCGGAGTTTTTACTGGATTTGAATATGAGGCGTACGTTTATGGAATGGATAAAACCGTAGGGTACTTGATCTTGAGAGTAGATGGTTTATGGATAGAGATTGGAGGAAGGTTCAACGTTATCTTTGGTGTTCAGGAGCAGCGCTGGGATGGTGCTAGACGAGCTGTTGCAGACGTGGGTACAGCCTTGACTGCTCGGTCAAACGGTCAAACATCCGTTCCCACACAAACTAATGAGATTGCATCTGGTACACAATCATCGTTTCTCAGAAGGATGTTATTCCCAGAAGAGTCCGATGGAATAATGCAGTATGGATTGCCACGAGGAATTTTCGGACGACAGTGGATCGATAAAGAGCTGAATTATGAACAAGTAAGTTGGGAAGTTTTTATCCGCACTTGATGACGCTGTTCGCAATGTATTTTTAGACAACGAAATGTTGCTCGCGACATATGGATAACAAACTTAAACCATTTATATATACTAAAACTACCTGTGCTACAGCAAAAAGCCATTGACTCAATACTGAAGCAAGACTATGGAAACGTTCCTTACCTCATATCAGGACGTAAGTTGCACCTAATATCACCCACGAAACCAAAGGTGTTAATATGCGAGTTATAGCACCGGGAACTGGTAAAACGAAGACGATTGTTGAGGCAGGTATGTTGCTTTCAGAACCGTCGTGCGGTTTTGTCCGGTTTGACTGACTGGTTGTGGAATAAGTTCTTCAGCTGATCTATGCACCACGAACACCTCATCATCATATTTTACTCTGTGCTCCGTCACAAGAAGCTGCTGATACACTTGCCATCCGATTGATTAAACATCTTTCTCCGTCCGCCCTTCTCCGCCTACAAACATCTGTCCGAACGTTCTTGGAAGTTCCTAATAAGTTAATGGCATATTCATACATTGAAAACGACATGTTCTCCATTCCTGCTTGGAAAGCTCTCATGAGATTCCGCGTGATTGTGTGCTCATGCCGCGACGCCAATATATTGGTGGAAGCTCGTTGCACAAATCGTGATCTGGGAAATTGGGAAAAAAGTGTTGTGGACTCTCTTCGCGGGATCGCCGAAGACTCGTCAGAGTTTGTTGAACGAGGGGAATTTGTACGTCTGCACTGGACAGCTTTGTTGTTGGACGAAGCAGCGCAAGGAATTGAACCGGAAGTTGACATACCGTTGTCTGTCGTCGCTCCTCCAGAGAAGGTCAGTGGCGACACTCCAATCGTCGTGATGGCTGGAGACCAGAGGCAGCTCGGCCCAAATATCGTGACAAAGAGTGATCTACGAATAAGCGCTTTTGAAAGGTTATTTGCGAGATCAATCTATAGCAAGCACCCATTGCGGAGGGAACTTTATTCAGAATATGGCATGGAAGGTACCCGGGGCCACCTGGAAGAGGTATCAGCAGACCGAAAAGCAAAGATGCTGGTATTCATCTCATCCCATGCAATTTCTTATCTGTATTTGAACTAAATACTAAATAGCCATATCTCTATCCACCTTTCGCCAACTTGGTTCGGAATTATCGCTCACATCCAGCTATCCTTGCGGTACCTTCAGCGTTCTTCTACAACGACACACTGATCCCCGAAGCCAGAGATACTCATCGCCTAGAAAGATGGACTGGCTGGAAAGGAACCAGCGGCTTTCCCGTGAAATTCATTCTCAATTCTGGTCATGACGAATCCTACGAGGAAGCTGTTTCTTTCTACAACCCGCGCGAGGTTCAAATAGCTGTCAAGGCAGTTCAATCTCTTCTTTCTCCGAGTTCTTGGCCATCCGGAAAGGATGGTGCAAAGGTACCAATTCTCGAGAACGAAATAGCTGTCATGTCACCATTCCGTGAGCAAGTTAAACGACTTCGAAAGGCCTTAAGAATAGTATCATATGGGAGAGTCAACGTCGGACCCGCCGAAGCATATCAAGGTTCTGAGTACAAATTCGTTATCATCTGCACCACAAGAGCAAGGGAGAGATTTCTCAAGAACGATGCAGAGAAGGGTGCTGGATTGGTCTTTGAGCATAGACGTGCCAATGTTGCCCTGACTCGTGCTAAGGAAGGCTTGATAGTTGTTGGAAACCCTTGGATTCTGGAAAGAGACCCGCTATGGGCGAAATGGATGAGCTTTGCTTGGAGACACAGTGCAGTTGAGCTCGACTCTTGGAAACACCCCAGCACATCGACAGCGGCCACGCCAAAAGCCAAATCAGAAAGCAATAAGGAAAACCAAGATCCTAATGCACCTAATGCAATTGCTGCAATTTCCTCTGTCTGCACAACCGCGAATACATATGCATCTGTTATATTGGCGGGGAGCTCAAAGCCTATCAACGAATGGAAACCTCATGACAGTGATATGGCATCTGGTCTTGTCTCGAGGTTGGAAACGGCCCTGGTATACAAGAGCAAAGCGAGGGAGGGGGCTGTGTTCGGATTTAATGCAGGATGGGATGAAGACGATCCTATGTTTCTGGCCGGTATTGCCGCGGAGGAAGTAGTAGTCAGGAACATGGCGGCTGAAGGTGACGAAAACGGCAACGACTTGGGCATTGGGGTTTAAGTATGAGATTTGAGGTGAGTGCTATAGGAAATCAATCCATAAATGATAGCAAGGTTTCAAAGTTTTCGTTTTGATTTTAACGCATTTCTATATCTTAATTTGCTTCATTACAATGATGAGTGTTATCAACTTTTTCTAGGCGGAGGATTTCATTTAACTACCTCTTTATGGTTTTTTTTTTTCTCGGTTTCCGGAGGCCTTTGTGTGTTTTTTATTCGCCCTGTCTAGATCTATGATGTCTATTATATTATTATTTGAAGAATCATAGCTACAGAACTTCCGGCCTCCGTATTGCAGTTGAAGCATTCATTTCTTGTGCAACATACCCGATCCCAGAGTGTCTAGGTCTCACATATAACTTTCGAACATCCAATGTCACTCCGCTCAGATTCTCCTAACACGTATCACAAGACCATAGGTATCTAACCAGTAGATGATAAACTTGGCGAATCCTGGCTTGCAATTGCCTCTACCAGCGATTGACCAATTATCAATCTTGTCAACTCGACCATGAAAAAACCAACGAGACCAATCAATATCGGCAGATCCACCATCCGATATAAGAGATTCTAGGTTGGGAACGGATCGAGTACGTCCATCCATCCATCCATCCATTCCGGATCCATTCCATTCAAGCAGGCACCTCTCCCCCGCATTTCGCGTTTTGGGTAGTTTGAAATTCATGCGGTTGCGGCGGCGGCGGCGTCCGAGTAGATGGAAAGGGTTTTTTGTTTTTTCTTTGTTTTGTTGTTGGGGTTTACTTATTTTTTTTTCCTTTTATTATCCTTGGATTGGTTGGATCCCAGATAGGCGGTAGGGGCTGCGGCTCGTGAGCCATGCCATGTCATGAATCGATCAGTTAGTTGGTAGAAGTGGTGGTGGTTTTTTTTCCTTATCGTTTGTTCATTCTTTTTTTATTTGTTTGTACTGGGGGCAAAGTGGGGTTTTTTCTGCCGGGGCCGGGGGAGGGGGAGGGGGGGAAGATACTGTTTTTTTTTTCATCCAACGGTTTCTCAATTGGCGAGGTTGAACGGCAATACGGTGGGTGTGCGTTTTATGCATAACCAAAAGAGTAGAAATGGAGGGGCATGAAGTGTGTTTTGGTTTGCGTTCCCAGGTGGGGGGAATGATGGGGTTCACCGCCTGCCGCGCAACCTCTTTTTTGAATTATCGTTGGTAGCTTGGCGGTCAAGCGCAGTTGGCAATAAAAAACTTGGGATGACATGCGCATTGGGCGCCTGGAATGAATGGCTTGATCTTGTTGCTTATTTGTTGAGGAGAGAAGGAAACTAGGTTCTACCTGCAGGCTGTATACTAATTCATAGATAGTCACTCGATACTCTGGAAAAAGTGAAGAGAGCTGCGTTTGTATGTGCTCAATATGCTTGTGTGTACTGGGTATATCTTTCAATGCTATCGATGACAGATAAGTGGGTCGACAGAGTTCGTTTGCTCTTAAAGGTCATTATATCACTCGCAATGTCGGTATAGGTAGGTATCTCGTGGAGGAGAGTTGTCCGTCTGGTCTGAATGCTGACAACGCTAGTATGCATGCTCTCTCTCACCCCTTCTGCTTTTTTGTATGAGGATTGTGATCCTTTCGTCCGGATGGTGGCAAAGCGTTTGACTTTTTCAACAAGTGATGCAGATGCAAGATGCTAAATTTCATCCCATCTCGACTGCATAGAAGTCTAGATTGGAGGATCCAGGAAAAAAGTGGTGTTGGTAGTCCGATTTGGATGGATCTGCATGGAACCAAGGCAAAAAAGTCTGTGGTCGATGTGTCGTGAGGATAGGGTGATTGCTGATAGCCTGGTAAGCATGAGGGGTGAGGTTCCATCAACGACTCCAATCTCGATAGCGCTGAAGTTCGGAGAACTGCCTGCAAACCGTATGCATAAACCCAAGCGGTGTAGAACTTGCCAAGTCTGAGGCACGAAATACCTATGCTGGCATGGAGCCCCTCAAGTGAGATACTGTACGAACGACAAAACAAGAAACCAGATGGTTAAGTACAGCCTTTATCCGAGATCGGTGGCTGAATTAAGCAATTCCAACCAAAGCGCGCATGTTCCTGGTGGCCCACTGGCTTATTGTGCACTTGAATATGTGTTGCGGAGGTTTAAACAAAATCGGTGCCTACATCCTGCCCTGCATTGATTGAGAATATTCAATGCTCGGTACTTTCCGGAAACTTACGAAATGCAAATAAGCTGCACTTATAGGCTTGGATGGAATTGCAGATATATCATATATACTTCTCAAATTCCATCTGATCGCCCGCAAGGGTGAGATAACCTCTGCCGACAGAGTCACGGTGAGACTATAAATACTTGCATGAGTGAGAAGTTGAGAGCAGCTGGGAGGGCCGACGTCCAATTGTACGTACGAATGAGAAAACCAGTCACCGTATAAGTGTACAGTATGCAGGTGCGGCCGACAGCATGGTGTGAGTTGCAAACAGACGAAAACGAACAAATTGTCTGACTCCGATGATTGTCAGTATATGGTACCGGTATGGGTATCATTGCTTTGGGAAACGAGAAAAACACGAATCAACAAGTACTCACATGCTGTTCCACTCATCAACATCTTACGGGCCGCTTTCGGGGAGTTCCGAGGAGATCTCTCTCTTGAGTCAAGATCCAATGGTATTTGTCCTCCTCCGATTGCAATCTCTTTTTTTTCTTCCTGTGTGTCTGAAACAGTTCCTGCGGTACAGTATGTCGTAGGACAGCTGTAGATGGATGATCAATTGTAATAGTATCACCGTTACACTATATATCCAGCCCTCGAGTAAATAAATAGTAGGGCAGGCAACACGGCTGAAAGTCGCTATTTCATTTGACGCTGGTAATTTGAGAACCAGCCTGCGTCAACGCAGCGAGCCGTCACCTCCGAACCGAATGTGTGGCGTTGAAACTGGCGGAGCGGGCTGAAAATAGAGTCCCAGACCATTCACAAGGCTTCACTCGATAAAGTGCAGCCCCATAATTGATGCAGAGCAAATGTGGCTGGCCTTTTGATTCGTTGTGGAGCCAACACTTGCAGAAGGTGAACCTGGTTCTCGGGAAAGATGCGGTCAACGCCAGTTTATGGTACCTGCGTTTTGTATTTTCTTTCTGTCTTGAGAGATTTTAGAAAGGAGAGTGCGAATGATCATGTTTCCACATAGTACACTTCGTTTGATGCACTCGTTTATTTTTCCTTAGTTGTATATATTCAAGAGGGTTGAACGTTGATCCCTGGTGTTGCTGATGCTTGCGGTGAGAGGTTAGCAGCGTATCATATGCCGAGCAGCCTTGACGCCAGGCATTATGATCTAAAGCATGCAATTGGCTGAAACCCACTCGAGCCAATAATTCTTGAAGTGGATAATGTCCATATCAAGCAAGTCTCGGCCCCCAGAAGTTTTGGTGCCCCGGATATCTCACCTGCACGGTGCCACCGTACTAGTACAACGAAGCCTTGTTTAGCTTCCGGTAGTCGAGACGTAAGAACTGCACTCCCACGATAATAGCTGCTGAATGATCGACAAATGACATTTCTAGCCCTGCTGCGGCTGATATGATCCTCATAGAACACCCAATAAAGATCCTGGGTTACTCAGTGAGCATAGATCATGAAAGTATCACGGACGGCAGCCTTCAACCGGGTTTTATCGAGGTAACATACATATTACTCAGAAGCGGGGTCTTTCTCTGAAGTTCAGGTTTCAGGCTCTTCCCTCCTGAATCTCGGCACCTCTCTAAAAACCAACGACATATCCGAGTCCCCGCCTGCTGGAATTCCTATATGTACATGTCTTAAGGCAAGGGATCACGGGAGCTGCTAGGCGCCAGACTGTGTGGTATTGTTGGTTAGATGGTGTGGTAGTATGTACGCAACTAATACGTAGGCGGTGAGGGTGAGGCTGTCCATCCGAACTCCGGTCGGGCGGATAATTATTTATTGTCTAACCTGTCGGTAGAGTCGACGCATATCATGAGTTGGGTGCAGTGTATCACCGTGTGTGATACAGAAAGGCGGTACTTAACTAGTTAGCCGTCAGGTAGAGGTGTATCATCTCGGACGAACCCTTCTACTGTATCATGATCGTTGGAGGTATACAAGAAGCTAGGAGGATGTTCAGGACCGATTTCAAAGTAGCTGTCGAGATGAGGTATCTCTAGCTGCTACTATCCGCTCAGTGAACAGCAACTGGCTTCCGTCCTATCGTAAGAGAAAAACGGAGCCTCTGGACTCACCCCTGCCAGAGTACATGTCTTCTACTTCATCCCATCTCTCGGTTGGTTCACTCCTTTTGTCCTTTGGGCACACATATGGCACACATATGTATAGCAGGAGTTGTTAAGAAGAGGTACTTTTTCACTCCATGGTCCACGGCAGTAATTATTCGCTGACAAGAGGTAAAAGGCTAATCCCAAAACAGCAGCCATGCAGTGTGTTAATTCCACAAGCGGAAAGTCCAACTGCAGCGCTAACGTTCCCCAGCTAGCGTAAAATCCAATATAATGGCGGACAAAAGTTGAAGCGTTGGGACTGCATGCAAGTGCCAGTGCAAGTACCAGTCTTAGCTACCTTCGACGACGTTAAGACAGCTGGGAGCCTTGTATACCTGGGTAGCAGGCAGTAGCTCTCTAATCGCGCTCCCCCTCTTCCCACTTCCGCCCTCCGCTTCAGCCTCCCCCGCTTTTTCCCGCGCTATTCTGACGGGCCCTCTTCTTTCTAATCCTCCCTTCCATCCCGTTCTGAGTTGGGTTTGTTTATCGAAACCAAACCATCAGCCACCGAAATATAACGTCCTTCTACTTATACTGCCCATCCGAAATTACCTCGTCGTTTGTTTCGTATTCGTCGGCCATTAATCAACTCATTCATCAGCTTTGCCGATCTTGTCGTGCATTGCCAGTGAAGGAGGATAGCCGCTAGTCAGTAGTCAGTAGTACGGTACTGATCTTAATCCCTTATTGGTTCGCATCGGTTCAACAACTTCTCCGGTAAACACAACACTGCAAGCAGAAGCTGCAGGTAACAACCACAGCGGCGGCGACCACAGCACTGCGCAGGTACTACAGGAATAATAACGGGGAATTAAGAAGGTCTGCAGACTACAAGAAGCACAAGAGGGAAAAGAACCAAGGCCATTGCCAGTAAGATCGTTCCTGGTGGGGCATCGACTTTGATATACTAGAAACTGGGGAAGGAAAGAGGGAAGGGCGGGAGGGCGGGAGGAAGGAAGTAAGGAAGGAGATACAGCTCAAGTCTACTAGTCAGAGCGAAGAACGAGTGAGTGAATGATCGGGCGAGATTGTGAGTGACTGGTCGAGGTACTGTGAGTCTCTCTTTGTCATTCAAAGAATCAGTCAGATATACACTCAAAGATATCCCAGCTGCTCACTCATTCAATTATTTATTTCATCTACATATCTAAAAAGTAATCATTCCAAAGGCTCATTCTTTACCCCTTCGTAAGCAAGAGTACAAGCAGATCCCTTGAAGGAACTTTGGACGGGAAACCACATCAGTGCACCATCCCACCGAAGTTGGCACACGACGGAGAGTTTGACACCACCCTCCATTACCTCCACATCTCCCCTCCATCTACTACTGCTGCTTCTACTGCTGCTGCAACAGTGCAACCATCTCGTTGCGGGGAGGGGGTGACAGACGTTTGGCGGGTCATTACGGCTGTCCAGTTGTTCCCGCTTCCGCCAACACTCCCACCGTCATCTCAGTCTGGCTGTTGGCATCATCTCATCTCGTTGCTTCACCGCCGTCAAGCAACACCTGGAGTTGACAGGGTCCATCTCATCGGTCGGGAGAAACAACATCGACTCTCCGGGATTGAATATTGATATCTTAGCTTCTCCCGATTTCTGTGAAGACTCTTGATTTCTCTTTCTTTATCGTCGACACAACAACGGCAACCGCACATTCAAAGCACCAGCTATTGGAAAGAAGCTCTTGCCTCTGGCGGTAGACAGACCATTGAATTTCTCATTCAACTGTCTGTGGCTGCAATTCGACCTATATATTCCGCTTATATCTAGCATCTGCTCCGCCTTTTCCACTCATCCCAGCCTCTTCTCTTCTTTTCTACGGCCTCCCGTTATTTTCGGCGAATCACCGAAGTCGCGTGGCCAAGATCGATCCTGGATACTGACTGACCAACCTATCTCCCGTGTACACACGACCACGTCTGCGCCAAATAACAGCAAACGGACGAAAATCGCTGTCAAAAAGCACTCAGCCCAAAGTATCCAGTGAGGCCACCGCCAGCGACGAGGCGAACGGCAACCCTCACTACAAAACACCAGGAAACAGCCTGCATCATCTTACAAAGGCCAGCGATTCCATCCGTTCATCGCATCTAACAAACTTCATCAGGCATACATCTGTCCACAGCCATGGAGATTGGTTGCCTTCTCAACAATAGTCCGCCAGACAGCCCTGCCACTGATCCCGGCGCTCATCCCACCTCTAATACTGGGAATTTAGAGCATTGTTCGGTGCAGCCAGAAGTTGCTATAAAGGAGACGCTCGTCAACGATACAACTCCATCGTCGGTACCCTCTCCATCTGACCCACTCATGGGGCCGAGCCAGCCATATCTGCTGTTCCAACAAGCTTACCGCGAACGTACTGCATCCTCCCGAAGATCATACAGTGGTCCTTCTGCCAACTCTTTGACAGGAGCTACCAGTCCATTGGAGATATCGATTACACAACATTCCAACAATGTGCCTTGGTTTGGGGGAAAGCCTACTATACACGATGATATAGTGCCACCACCAATTTCGGGACGAACACAGCAGCAGCAACAGCCTTTAAGTCTTCCCCGAGTGCTACCGCCGTTCACGACGTTTGTAAATATGCCCCAACCAACGACTATGATAGTGCCTATCGCTGAAGGTGCTACTTCGCCACAATCAAATCATCAACATCACTCGCCTCAGACCGACAATGGATACTTTGGGGTTACTTCCCACGCAACGCAATACATTCGAGCCAAGGACCATTATCAGCGTCAGCAGCTCCATACCCAAAGTCATGTCTCATACACATCGCAAGACCAACCCACCTCAAGCGCCGGGAACGCAGATCCATTGATGAGGTTCGCTGCCGTTGCTATGGAGAGTGCAACGCTGGGAGGAAGACAGAACTTAGAGGAAGTGGCAGCTGCAGAGGTGCTCACAGGCCAAAGGGGCAATATGGGCAGTTCTATTGATGGAAATAGTGTTCAATCTGAGAAAAGAAATGCTAGCATACACATTGAGTAAGATATTAACCGGTAAACTTAATTCTAAGGTGTTATTTCATACTAATTCTGTATCTATTTTGTATCTAGTCCAGCGCTAAGACCAGAGACTCCTTCGACCCAGGAGAACACAGCTTCAACTTCAGCGATTGTTTTGAAGAATTACGACGATTTGCCATTGTTCCGCCCATCACCCGAACCAGCCGTCCACCCGGAAGACTCATTGGTTGAAACCATTGGTACCTCAGCTGGATCCCCAAATGAAAGTCACCCGCAGTCCGCATACGAATTTCTAAGCGAGGAGCCGAAGTGCTCGTACTGTAACGTCTGCACAACCGGGTCACCATTGAGAAAAGTCGTATCACATATATTCGGACGTAACAAGTTGTCAACCCGACAAATCCCAAAAAATGTCTGGGTGTATTACTGCCGGAAACATTACCAGCGCTCACGCTACAGGAACCCTCGGGGCTTTGCCAGACAACAAGTTCTCCTCGTTCGCCGCCAATGCGAACGCCTTGAACAGTGGGGCGGAGTCAAGCAATGGGTAATAAAGGTCCGCCGCCGCGAGGAACTTCGTATGAACCGGGAGGGAGATACCCTTGAGGATATCGAAGACATGGAGGAGGAACATGAGGAAGAAGCTATGGATGATGAAATAGAACCCCACGAGATGGTCAGTAGGGATAGTAGCCGTCGGGGTTCGACTACCGTGGGCCGGAGGAGGAGTTCCGGAGGGAGCGGGTCGAACTGGATCATGAAGCATACCGGGCCTGAGAGGACCATACAGGATGTTTATCGACTTCTTGACAAGATTGAGATTGAAGTTCAGGAGAACGGGGGAAAGTTTCCGGATGTTGAGCTGCTACCGAGTGTGGACTTAGCTTTAGCAGTGTCGATTGGCATGAACAGGAAGTCGCACCTAGACGACATGAGTGACGATAATGGGGGCCACAGTCAGGACCCAGGCCCAAGTGGGTCGCCAAAATCGAAGAAGAGAGGTAGGGGAGCAAATGGTGGAGGACGTGATAACAGTGGACTGGCCACCAAAAAAGCAAAAAGTTCGGACACAACAAAGACAACAGATACTAAAGGAAAGACGAAGCCATCGGAAACCGATGAAGTGCGTACCAGTTCCATCAGCCCCAGAACTAGAACACCAATCTCCAGCAGACTATTTTCTGCGAAGGGGCGATACGAACTGAGTTCGTCTAGCTTCCAGTATCAAGGACCTCAGAACACTCGAGAGATGCACCGCCTGAGCTATTCTCCTGTTACCCCATCGCACAGCACGTCGGGCGAAAGTCGACGTTCCTCAGCATCTTGGGTGACTAGTGTCAGTGTACGGAGTCCGCCAAGTGCCCCATTCACCAACCCGATATCGACGGTGGAATGCGTTGTTGGCTCTCCAAGTCGCTCTTCCAGAGCGTTGCCTTCGCCTCAGAGTCTTGAACCTCAGTACCTTCCCACTTCACCCTCGTCCCAATCGCAAACCAGTTTTACGCAATGCCAGTTTGTTGACCGGTTCCCGTCAAGGAAACAACGGGATACGAAGGAAGAAGATATGACATTTGGAGGACTCCTTGAGCCACGGCCACGGGAGGGGATGGACCACGCAGTAGTAGATGTTTTAGAGTGTATTACAGTGGTGAATAGGACCTGAGTCTATCGGGAGAAGCGGGGGAGGGATGTCATGTGCAGACGTTTTTTTTGGTTTTTTGGTTTTATCGGTATTCGGTATAGGTATAATTTCACTTCTTGGGTCCATTTATTTCAACTCAACTTTTCTTTCTGGCTATCTTTTTGGTTCACGGGGTGTTTTTTTTTGAAGGGCGTTGTTTTGGATTGGTACATCATAGTGAAGGTGTTTGGGAGCTTTATGAAGGTATATCGGGTTCGGTGAGTTTTTCTTTCATTTTGATTATCGCATGGCGACGGCATACGAGGGGACACATACACATCACACATTTATGAGGATTGGGTTTTGGATATTTCGATTTGCTACTTGGATTAATTTAAAATCATTGGAACTAAAGCTGCGCCCACACAAATCATCGGTCAGAAGACTCCGTTTTGTGAGGAATGCTACTGACCGGACGAAATAGGGATTTTAAAGGATCGTGTGGTTGGTGTAGTTCCAAACCTTCTTTCATTTCAAAAACTACTTTTTTTCAAACGGATTTCACCTTCAAACGGACCTGTTACAGGGGTTCGAACGGAGTGACTAGAGAACACGCCCTAATTTACTGCCATTGCATGTATTACTAGGGCAGGAGATGGCTCGACTAATGATATGAATGGCTGGGTTAGGGTTTAGGGCTCTCCAAACATTTGATTACGTTGAGGGTAAAGATAAAAAGGACTTCAACATCATTCGTGACAACCTCGGACGCTGTGCGGTTGTACTTCCAAGAGATATGTGCTTCCCTATGTTGACACGGCCGTTCGATAAATCTAGAGCTGTAGCTAGCCTCACTCACCGATGATAGAGGCTTCATGAAGGACCGCTCCACGCACAAGCACAGACCCAGCTTATGCTGCAAGTTCATGGATCATAACGGGAATGGCCGCTTTAGATATCCAGCGCAAACAGCGGCACAGGGGGTGAGTAGTATGGCAAGGGCATTACTGTTACTCATTCGCCATCGGCAGTGGCGTCTGCATTCGCTATACACTCTTCCCCCCAGTGCCTACGCATGAATCTCATAAAACTTTGGAGAGATTGGGAACGAACATCAACGAAAAAACAAATATAAAAACACCTAAGTATCTACCTCGACAGCTTCGGCAGATATTAAGCTTTTTCCAACACGAGCTTCTCGAACCATACTTTACCATTTTATACCCACCACCAGACTTGTTACGTTTGAGCGAGTACGAGAAGACAAAGAGCTAGAGGGGGGCTGGTGAACAGAGTATCTACCGACGATCCAACGGCGGACACTGACTGGGCTGAAATGTAGAGCACTGGCATGTGAAACCCGCATGTATGTACGTGCCGCGTCGTCGTCGTCGTCGTTTCTCGTCGGAGGCGGGTTCAGCTCGGAGAAGAGGCGAAGGCCGAGACTGGGATTATGGGTATGGGTGGTGATTTTTATATAGCCTGTTCATATAGATAGGGCTAGTTACTAGTACGTCACTGATTTGATCGGAGGAAGTAGGTGGGTAAATGAGTGCCCGATTTGTTCAGCTGAAAATGATGACTCGGTGCGGCGTGCTTTTACCAAAAAGAGTTGTCATCATCTCGGGAATGAAATCCTCAGCTTGTTGGTAAACAGCAGGTTTTTTGTCTTTCCCCGAAATCGACGAGACCAGAGCAAATCTCCAGCCCGGTTAGCCTTCGACTGTGACTTGCACAGGTCTCGTCCCTCTTTCTCGCCCAGAAGACGACTCACCTCCTCCTTCTCATTCGCTTCACGTTAGTTCTGGGGGTCTCTTTAACCTATCCATCCATCATCGATCGACATGCAGAAAGCCATCAGCGGAGATATAGTTCTCGACAGCACGCAATCCACAACTATTGTGATGACCAATAACTCTCTCAAACTTTCCACCTTCACCCTCCTCTTCACGTCAGCCCCGAGGGCTTCGTTCATGCATCCATCTCATCTACATTCCTCGTCCATCGCAGAATTCCTGACTGAACGCGATCCGGAACCACTTGCTATGGATGTCATAACTACCTAGATATGAGGGACACCTCCAGGAGTCTTCCAGCATAAAGCTCCCTCCCTACAGGAGAATCATCCCCACATCAGTCCCGGGGGCTTCTTCCATCCATCCATCCATCCCCCCATCCAAAGCATAGCATCAACAGAGTCCTCGAAACCGCAAATCCAAGGGCACACTCTATGCCAAATTACGGAAACCGTGAGATGAAGCTAGAACTTCCAGTTCGAGGTAAATAGGAAGCACTCCCTTTCCAGAGTCTACAAAACGCTGCCCTTCCATCCGCAGTCTCACCCCAAGAAAAGGCACTACATTCCAGTCCCAGTGCTCCTCCAAAGCATTACTGCCCTTCCGAACTCTTTTACATGGGGAACCGTACCGCTACTCTCCGATTCCAGCCCCCAGGCACATCGCCAGTCTCAACTTAAAGAAATACACATTAGAAGGCTGAACTCCGGGCTCACATTCAAGAACTCCACACCAGTCTAGCTAATCAATTATAGACTGTACTGTAAAGAGTGAGAATCCTCACCCAGCTATTAACTAACCCTTTTCTATGTAGACTACGATTCCATCTGCTAGAGAACACAAGAAATGCCTACACTCGCCGCTTGTCTTGTCTTGTCTTGAGCAGCTTCAAATATCTACAAGCCACTCAAGACTCTTAACAATTATTTGTAATGAAGCTGGATAAATTGGAGCCACCAGCTCACTTTCCAAAGCTTGACCCTAACCCTCCTCCATGCCAGACCGCCCGCAGTGAACGGCGGGGAAGGGACTTCAAGTAGAGTAGGATTAGTAGACATTAACCATAAGGTTAGCCCAAACACCGCCGACCCGTGCCAGTAGCTGGGGGTCGTGCTGTGGCCGTACATCGTGGTGAAGTCTCATCGTCGGATTCTCCTAAGTGATGGGCAATACTGTTGTGAAAAGGATATTTTTACGGCCGTTAAGAGCCTTGTCGGGAAATGAAATCAATTCCCCTAGCAATTGAAGTACCGATATGTCAACAAATAGTTCCGGGACGGCCGGTAGATATCGACCGGTCGTTTTTCAGATTGATCTCATCTTAACCGTCCCTGGACAGTAAGGTAACTAACGTCTAAGAGAGTCATGCTTTTCACAACAGTAACAACTTGCTCATGAATGAGTGTATGATGTGAGAAGTCTGACTGATGGATTCCTTTGCCTGGATGCCTGGATGGATAATTTATATATGATTCAATGACTGTTGTTCACAACGAAGAACTAGATTTCCTCGAGGATTAACCTAGAGAAGATAGATACCAGCACGTATCTCTTGGAATGCCTCCCGTTATATACAGGTATAATATAGTAATTCTTGCTGTCGCGTGCTTGGAGTAAACGGTACTACCTACGTTATACCGGGGGTGGCGCTAAGCGGAGAGTGCGGCTCTGCAGAACGACATTTCAGCCCCTTGTGAAGCACCGCTGCGTACCACACTACAAGCAGCAGTTAGCTGCTTGCACCTCTAATATCTTGGATTATCATAGTAGAGTAATTCTCGGAAACCCTCTGGTTTAGTACGACCATGGCCTCCGAAATCCCCTCGCCAAACTCGTGGTGCCGAGGTTGCTGGCACCCGTACGGGCGACGGGGGATGGCTCGTGTGCCCGAGGTGAGCGCCCGCTTGTCCACCACCACCATCACTGCTGGATTGCAGAATACTAAGGGTCGGATAGCTGCTCTGCTTTAGTACGATGACTATGACTCCCCAGGCCCGCGAGAGTTCGGCTTTCTGGATCAAGTGAAACGGGACACGCGAGTTAACCTAGTGCTTCGCACTAAGTTATATGAAAAAGTCGTCATCGTTATGGGATTTTCACATGTCCTGTTCACCCCGCTACGTTCTCCACACCCCACAATTACTCCTAATGCTTGGCCTCTCTTCTATTCTGCCTGCAGCTTTTTTGTTCTTTTGTTCTTCGGTAATCACTCATCTCCTCCCATAGCGGCCCATTGCCTTTACCTCCCGCTGGACCGAAATGGCCCGACGATCCACCTTTGACAAGCCTTTTTCCGAGGACGGGCTGATTGACTCATATAGCGAGCTCTTCCTCCCTTCCAGATACTTTCCCAGGAAAGACACTCGGTCACCCTTCCATATTCTTGCCCACCCCGCTGTCCATACCATCCCCCCTCACATCCCCACCTACAATTGAGGCTATAGCTCGCACATCCAACTCACCAACATGTCTCTCGAAGCTGAAGAGAAGACCTTCCAAGCTGAAGTTGAGGCCGTGAAGGCGTGGTGGAGAGATGACCGCTGGCGGCAAACAAAGCGGCCCTACACCGCCGAAACTATCGTGTCAAAACGTGGAAACCTCCCCATCGATTACCCGTCCAATGCACAGAGCAAGAAGCTGTGGAAAATCCTCGAGGAGCGGTTCGCAAAGAAGGAAGTCAGCGCTACCTACGGATGTCTGGATCCCGTTATGGTCACGCAGATGGCAAAGTACTTAGACACTGTTTATGTTTCGGGCTGGCAATGCTCGTCCACTGCGAGTAGTACACATGAACCTAGCCCTGATTTGGCAGATTATCCGATGGTGAGTTTCATTTTTTTTTAGTCATTGTTATTTGAGTGGGGGAGAACGCCGAACTGGATATCTGGGCGGGGTAGGTGGAGCGTAGTGGCGAAGGCGGTTGGTTGTGGCGTTTGATTTTGTCGTGGTTCAGATTTGAGCTTGGCTGATAATAATTGTAGGATACTGTTCCCTCAAAAGTAGAGCACCTCTTCAAAGCACAACTTTTCCACGACCGAAAGCAGCGTGAGGAACGTCTCTCCACTCCTCTTGAACAGCGTGCCTCAAATCCCAATATCGATTACCTCCGCCCCATCATCGCCGACGCCGATACCGGACATGGAGGTCTCACCGCTGTTCTGAAACTCACCAAGCTCTTTATTGAACGTGGTGCTGCCGGGATTCACATTGAGGATCAGGCTCCTGGTACCAAGAAATGTGGACACATGGCTGGAAAGGTGTTGGTGCCCGTCGGCGAACACATTAACAGACTTGTTGCAATCAGAGCACAGGCTGATATCATGGGTTTGTGGTGGCTGATCAATCTTCCCGTAATGCGTATACTGACTGGATTACAGGAGTCGACCTTATTGCCGTTGCAAGAACAGACTCCGAAGCCGCAACCCTCATTACCACCAGTGTCGACACTCGCGACCACCCTTTTATTCTTGGTTCAACTAACCCCAACCTCCGACCCCTTGCACCCCTCCTTTCTGAAGCCGAGGCTGCCGGAAAGAACGGCGACGCTCTGCAACAGATTGAGGATGAGTACATGGCACAAGCAAACATCATACTTTTCGACGACGCTGTTGCCGCCGCTCTCAAGGCAGCCTCAAAGGAGAGTCTTATCCCAAAATACCTCGAGGAGGCCAAGGGCAAATGCAATCGGACAGCTCGCCAGATCGCAAAGAAGCACCTTGGACAGGAAGTGTTCTTCGACTGGGACTCACCCCGGACAAGAGAGGGATACTACAGATACCAGGGTGGAACTGCATGCGCAATCATGAGAGGTGTTGCCTTCGCTCCCTACGCGGATCTGATCTGGATGGAAAGTAAAAAGCCCGACTACCAGCAGGCCGTCGACTTCGCAGAGGGTGTCCACGCCGTATGGCCAGAGCAGAAACTGGCATACAACTTGAGTCCTAGCTTCAACTGGAAGGGTACGTGCTTTGAACCCTAACCCATCATGCATGGATTGGCGTGGGCTAACGGTGGGATATTTGCAGCGGCTATGTCATCGGATGAGCAAGAGACTTACATCCCTCGCCTTGCGAAGTTGGGTTACTGCTGGCAGTTTATCACCCTCGCTGGGTTGCATACTAATGCGCTTATCTCTGGTATGCTTCCTTCCATAGTGCTACTTCGTCTTTGACCTTGTTTGCTAATGAATGCCTTTAGATACTTTCGCAAAGGCATACGCCAAGCAGGGAATGAAGGCCTATGGATCTTTGGTTCAGGAGCCAGAAATGGAGAATGGTGTGGACGTTGTCACGCATCAGAAATGGTCCGGTGCAAACTATGTCGATGGACTGCTGAAGATGGTCACTGGTGGTGTAAGCTCAACGGCTGCCATGGGCAAGGAGGTTACAGAAACACAGTTCCACGGCTTCACTAAAAATTAGTTAGTTTGACGAATCGTGTATGATTTGGTGAAGACGGGGTTTTGGTTTTTCGTTTTCTTTTTTGTAGTAGTATTTTTTTTCTGGCTTGATGGTTTGAGTTTTCACATTGCTGGAGTCCTTCCTTCCTTTTAATTCGAATAAATAATTTTTGCCAGGCAAAGACCACACTTTCCGTAGTCTGTAGACTACACTTTCTGTGTGTAGGTTTATTCCCGATCCGGATTCCTGCCGCCGAGACCACCCTTTCGGGCAATTTGCCTTGGCGTCAATGTTTGTCAATCCTGGATTGGGTGTTGCCCCTGAACCGGGATGGTGTGCCCGTTGCTTCTGACCCTTGTCAGCCTGTGTGCGATTTACCCGGCTAGAAACCTGTCATATTGATATCTTTGGACATCGCACTCACGGACCTCAAAATGTCAGCACGACGAAGAAATTGCTGCAAGCCGTCTTTCATTATACCAATGGATAAAGAACCTGGAGAGTACCCTTGTGACCGTACCGTTAGAGTGAGGATACAAAGATGGTGTGGCCATGCGAAACGCCCAGTGGAGAATTGCACGTGGAATTAGAGACGTTGATATGATTCGTGGTTGGGGGGAAGGGAATTGGTGGCTGTTTGCTTAATGAAGGATGGGTTACCAGACTAGCGAAGCGGTGGGACGTGAGGATTCTGGTATAGAGGGTTAAGGCATTCTGTGATTGAAGGAGCTTGTTAGAAGACGCTATATCAAGGGTCGGGGACGGAGCGGCTTTTGCAAGAACTTGGTGTGTGGTGAAGGGGGTCCTCGGTATAAGATTTGGTTGGGTTTCTCTCCCTCATAAGCGGACATTGTATGCTGAGCTTCATGGTAATTTGTTACATAAATTCCTTACTATTAATGGGGTTTATAAAAATCTGATTGGCCAAATTTTCGTATATATGTGTATACATACTAATACATACTAAGTACTAAGTACTTATGTATATTTTTGAATTCTGTGCTGCAGTGTTCTGGGAGGCCGAGTTATTGGTGATGAACCTCCAGCCAGCTCAACCACCCACCCCACAGGAGCCGCACCTCGCTCGTCCATCTTGTGGCATCAAGCCTCCCTGCTCGCTGTTTACCACTGCTTCAGCGTCACCTCCTCGCTGCCCACCACTGCTTCAACGCCACCCCATCTCTGAGCTCAAAGTCTTACTCCCTGCTTCTTAAACCATAAGGGTCAGTTTTACGCCGCTCGGTTCTCCCTTAGCTGTATATATCTTCATGTCTCCATCACTTGATCTTAGTGTCTTCCTGCACCATTTCGTTGCTCAAGGAGCGGTGTCTTTAATGAATTGAATGAGGCCCTAGTCTCAACCTTAATACAGCATTTGAAAAAGCTGACAGTCTTAGTCCCGCAAAGCACCCAAGAAAACCCTGCGAAGCCACGAGCCTCGGCAGAAACAACCTGGCTAGTCTTCGGCACGAGATGAGATTCAGCAGATCCCGGGACATCTTGTCCCGCCGTAGATTAAATCTCGCAGTCCCGGCGGTAGGCCTAGAATACCTCTATATATCTTGTATATGGGCATACGGTGTGGGCAAAGTTCAGGTGCTGTTCTTACTCAACTACATCTAGTCTCCTCACCAGCCAACCCTCCTGCTCAGGCAACTTCAATGACACGAATCTCCAAAGCCCCGGAGGCGAAAAGACAACACGGCGGAATGACCTCAGTTGCTCTTGGTCCCAAAAAAAAGCCGGTCATGAGTCGTCACTCACAGTCCCGGGATGTCCCGTGGCTTCTCAAAAATCCGTTCCAGGATATCTCGTTCCCACAGCTGCAGAAGTCTCGTCATGCCGGAGATATCTCGTCCTGTGCCGAACACGAACACTAAATTTGACTACCTTAGGCCAAGCTAAAGGCACTCGCTGCGAACGTTTAGTCCCTCGGTACACAGGTAGCGTCTCTACAGAGTACTGTCAACGAGCTTTCCAAACCCCAGCAAGACTATACGGCGAAGCTCCAAGCGTCAATTTCCTCCTTCACGAAGGTGCTGCAAAAGAGAACCTGCTCCCCCCTCAAAATCCCGCTTCACGCGCCCCGAGATGATATCTGTGTCATGGCACTGCTCTGGGGGAAGGACTTGCTGTTTCACGCCGAAACCCCAGAACGTGGAGAGCTCCCTTGTCGATGTATACGAGGGTGGGTGGTAGTGGGAATTAATTTGCGGCTCTGTTGGTGGGGGCGGCGGCTCAAAATAGAAGTTGCGATCATTATGCATTCGGCCGAAGGCGTCCAAAACCCTTGCACACCGGAAAAGCCGCGTGTCCGAATCGTGGTCATGAATGTAAGGCAGAAAATGAGTTTATCTGGTAGCTCCCTGTCAGCCACCCCCGCCTGAGAACCTGGTAAATAACATTAGTTACTGATGAGACTAAAGCCGGGGAGGGATATCGATTTCAAAGCATGTCATAAGTATGTGTGAGATCATTCATGTTGTTTCTGTTGACGAGTGATCCATTGTGACCTTGTCCAGGAGATTCGTATAGATTCATCTCATCTATTCTATACCCATTACCATCCCTTCTACTCCAAAATTCCAGTACTCTACATAACAATACAACCTATCCCATACATAGCGCGCTCAACATCCTTCTTAACCCGATACCAATCCTCGCGTCTAGTGGCATACTCATAAACCTCCTCAACCCTAAAAATCCCACCAAACCTTCCGGGGTCTGCAATAACCGTCGCCATCTGTCGGGCATGCGTAGGATCGATTAGGTATATCTGCGCCAGCTCTCGAAGCGCTGAAAAGTACGGTATCAATGTTGAGATCTTGAGGTCAGATATGTACTGGTGGTAGTGGTTCATGTCGCTGTTTTGGTTTGTTAGTAGGGGAGTGAGAGGAGGAAGAGGGGGGGACAAACGAGATCAACCGGATCGCGCCATCGACTGAGATCCGTTGGCGCTTGATGTGTTTACATACGGCCGTGAACAGGCGTAATCCGACTTCCTGGTTAAACACGTCTAGCACATTCTTGTCCGTGCTCCCGACGAGAAGTTTCGTATGTGTCTCTACGATCTCGACAACCTTTTCCGCCGTTGTGCTGGGTCCAATCTCCATCTGCTTCCCGGTCTCGGCATGGAGTGCACCGGGGTTGAAATCAGTGACCTGCTGTGTGGTGGCAAAGATATGTTCGACCTCAGCGATGAGGACGTCGAGGCCAACGTTTAGGCCTGCAGCCACACGATCGTCAAGCATCTGCTCGAAGCGCTTCTTTTCCTTGGTGGCGGGGTTGAGGAAGTCGTGGCGGTCTGTGAGTTTTGCTGCCACTAGCTCTTGCTCGTAGAATACGTCCACCATTTGTTGGATCAAATCGCCGATGTTGACGAGTTCTAGAAATGTCATGAGGGGCGCAACGCCGTTGGAGGTGTGGGCGACTTCCCGTGGGTTGTATTTGCCCAGGTGCTCGACCGCTTTATCGAAGCCGGATTTTACGTGGCGGGGGCCGAGAACTTGGAGGAGTGCTACGAAGATGGATTCGCATTGCTCGCGGCTGGGGGGGTTAGTATGGTGGTGGTATATAGAGGGGGGGGTATAGGTACGCTTCTTCTCCGGTTTGCCCACCGAGTTTGGTAAATATCCGAGCACGCTCTAAGCTCTCTTTCGCCAAGTGGACTAGCTTCAGTGCTACGTCGAGACTGAATAAACTCCGGATCCCTTCAAGCTTCGTGCTCATGATGGCCGCCTTCGCGGCTAGTTCCGTAGTCGGTTTCACGGAAAGTGCAGGTGATGTCCTGCCGCTGGCTCCTCCGCCGCTCGCTACAGATAGTCGGGAGCTGTTTCTAGTCTGGAACTCATCCGGTATCACAGAGAGCTTGTTTGGGTCTCCATCAGCAGCATAAGGACTCGTTTCCACTGTAGCTTTCATCCCCACTAGCTTCGCAGTAGTGAATGCTGAGGGAATAACTGAAACGGGGGCGAGAATGACCTTCTTGAACGTGGACAAGAAATCGCGCTTATCAGCTTCGCGGTTAATATTGCTCATAAAAAACGTCTCTGTAGCCGCATCTTGTTCCTGAATATGCTTCTCCCATGTTTCTACTTCGTTGTTAAACTTTTGTCTTGCATGATCCAGTTCCTCCTGTAGATACAGATCCACATGCGGGTCGAATACTCTAGCCAGAACACGCACCACATCCTGCGTAAAGTCTTCCGAAGATGAATCTTTCCCTGGCTTCAATGATGCACCAAAGTCCATACTCTGCTTCAGAAGCCCTGTAACCGCCTTCAGGTACTGATCTAAATTGCGGTCGTGAGCTTCGTCGAGGATTGGCGTGACATACTCCGAGATGACATCCTCTGATACACGTTCCAAGAATGGGAGCAGCACTTTGACAGTTCGTGGAAACACTCTATCGATGACATCCGCCTGGTCTTGCAGTACCTTCGCAAGCTTCTCCCAAAACACCTTAGCAGGTTCCAGTGAAAACGCACCATTGACCGGATTACTACACGAATCAACATTTGCCCCTCCACTATCACGGGTAACATACTCAAAGCAATCCATCGGGTTCCCCAGCTCCTCCTTTTCATACAAAACCGAATGCTTCTGCACAAACAACTGAATACACGGGCCCCCGCCATTCAGCGTGATTAGCACATGCGCATACCTTCTCATTCTCCCGTCGATACCACCGCTCTCATATCCACCCTCAAACTCCCGTAATGCCGCATTCTCAAATACTCCCATCATCGCCTTCAACCGGTCCGTGCGCTCCGGCCACCCCAGCGCCGTATCGCTATCCGAGAACGTCCGCAGCTGTGCCAGCATCTGCGCCTGCTCCTCGGGGTCGCGGTACATCTGGAACACAATGGGGTCCGTATGTGTTCTCGCGCGGACAAGGTCCAGATACAACGGTGCAAGGGCACCATATATCCTTCCAAACTCCTGCCGCGCAAACCCGCGGATGCTGCGGACCGACCTTATCACGGTGAGCAGCGACCCCCGATCCGTAAGTGGTGGTCGCAGCGCCTCTCCGGGTACAGAGGATATGCTCATCAGGTCGACCCGCCTGCTGATGCTGCCTATAGCAGCAGCAGTGTTGATCTTTTTCTTCTTCTCCGCCTCCTCCTCCGCAATATCGAAGATGGTACTCCCCCTTCCCTTGGCGCCTGCTTTCCGCGCTTCGGCGAACTTGCGTTCTTCTTCGGCGCGCTTTGCAGCATCGGAGGCGCGTTTCCGCCGCATGGCGTCCTCGAAGCGTTTTCGAGCTTCCGTCTCGTTCCATACACCCATGAGCTGGAGCCTGATCACCCATCGCGTGTCGTCGTAGACCATTTCTTGGAGGCGGTGGGAGACGCGGGCAAAGGCCATGAGGTCGCGGACGGGGAGGTAGTCGAGGATTGAGGCGATGATTTCTAGGACGAGGTTAGTGTTTCCGGGGGGGTGGCGGGAGAGGAATACCAGCGGGTAGGGCGGAGCGGGTCTTGTTCATTCCGGGTAGAGGGGTGGCGGTTAACCGCTTTGAAGGCGGGCGGAGGGATTGGCGCTTCGGAGGCATGGTTGGCACAGCGGCGGTGGTGGTGGAGTGAGTGGTGCGGGAATGGGTTCAGGGGGTGCGGATGGAGCTTTGACGTTGAGATAGAATTTAGCTCATTGGTATAGCTTCCCTGCGCGCGGCTCTAATGACTTATTTCTCTTCTTCCCTCAGAGCCCACCCACCATGGCGCCTGCCCCCACCACCACCGCCGCAACATCAGCGCTCAGTCTGCTCTCCCCCGCGGAGCTCTCCTACCTCTACACCTCTCTGTCTCTCTCTCCTCCGATCCGTCCGGACTCCCGCAAGCCCACACAATTCCGCCCCCTCACCGCCGAACTCGACATCCTCCCGTCCACACATGGATCGAGTCGCGTCGTCTGGCCCGACGGCGGCGAGTGCATCGTCGGGGTCAAAGCCGAGGTTGAAAAGACCGTCGATGCGACCATGAAGCGCGTGGAGGTGTCGGTAGAAGTTGCGGGGGCGCGCGACGACGATCCGCTCGCCGTGTTCTTGAGTAGTAGTGTCAACGACATACTGGGACAGAAGCTAGCAGGACGCCTCGAGATCGGGGAGAAGTGGCATTGGAAGCTGTATATCGACGTTTGTACTCTCCTCTCCCTTCTTAGCAGAGGCTGACATGACGTTAGATACTCCTGCTTACACCACCGATTTCGCACCCATCCACACTCCTCTCCCTCGGCGTCCATCTCGCGCTTCGTGTCACGAATCTTCCCCTGCTGGTATCTGCCGTCGACGAGGACCCGCTGTTCTCCGATGATTGGGATGCGGCGTTGCCGCTGTACCCCGCTGCGTCTGCTGCGGTTGGAGATGTCCCTGCTATTACGTTGCTAGTTGCCGCTGTGGGCGAGAATCTGTTTTTTGATCCTACAAAGGAGGAGATGGCGGTTGCTGACTGTGTGTTGGCTGTGTCGGTGGACTATGATGGGCGGCTGGTGGGGTTGAGGACGCTAGAGAGCGGAACTGTGGGTGAGGGTGCTGTGGGGAGGAAGGTAATCAAGCGGATTGTGAAGGAGTGTGGGCCGGTGGGGAGAGAGGTGTTTGAGAGCTTGGAGAGCATCGTGAAAGCGGGATAGCAACAAAATGTGGAAGAGATAGATATGTCCAGAGATACCGATGTCTTCCTAAAGGATATACGAATTGTATTGTACAATAGCTGCTTGGGAAAGGAAAAAAAGCGGAATGCAAACCATCCATTACAAATAACACCCTCCCTCACAACTGCCCCTTTCTACTGCTGCTTCTTTTGCGCCGCCGGTCCCATCTCCTTATCAAACGACCCGTAAGAAACCTCGATACTATTCACCGCGGACAGCCCCACGTATCTAGCCCCAAAAATTAGCTCCAGATCCCGCAACAAACTTATGGGACACTTACAGAATGGAGAGCAGGAGGAAAAAAGCCAAATATCCCATAAAAATACCCGGGGTAAAGAACTGGTACCGATGAAACAGGCCTCCCTGTGTCTGATTCTTTACCGCATCCTCTCTATCCTCAACGCTCCTCAACTCCAACTGCGGCTTGTTCACAACCAGTGCCGCCTTCTTCTCCTCGACAGCACCAATCGGAGAAGACACAAACACAAGCGTATACCGTCCGGCACCTACCATATCCAATACCGAGTGCAAGAACGCATCATGCACCTCCACCATTTTCTGTCTATTCTTCGCGTCCGCAGGCAAGGAATCAAAATCGACACGAATAACCCTCGGCTTCTTTCCCTCGTCCATACCTATTTCCAGGCTCCCAGCTACCATAAACACCTGTCAGCACAATCTAAGGTTGGTAAGGAAGGGGTTAGCTGGGTTACTTTTCGCATCCACGCCCTTGACCCTAGCATCACACTCCCTCCTCGCGACTCCCTGCAGCGTCTCCACAACCGCGCCCATATCGTTATCGATCCCATCCACAAACACGTTCTCGGCGATCAAGCGCCTTTCTGCATCGACAGACGCGAGTAGGTCCTTGATGTGCACGCCCGCGTGCTTCGTCGCCGTGAGGTCCTCAATGTGTAGGCCCGGCTGCGAGACGAGGATGTAAGCGTCCGACTCGCATTTTTTGATTTCCGCGCTGGCGATGGAGATGAAGGAGTTTGTTGAGAAGATGTTGTGGGTGCGCGCGGAGGAGGGGATCCTGTTTGTCGTGTGTTAGCTAGGTCGGGAGAGCTGGAGGTGGCGGGAAGGCGTACGAGGAGCTCGAGGAGATTAGGAAAAACGGTGAGGTGTCAGAAAAGGCGAAGGTAAAGCTCGTGAGCGCGAATATGCTTAGAAGAAGTGGTCGTGGTAACTGCATTGCGGTGGTGGTGTCAGAGGGTTTACGAGTGATGTCGAAGTCGGAGCTTAATTGTGATGATGTAGGTGTCTAGTCACGTGATTGTCTGGCACGAAATGTCACTCGTGCTAAACTCAGTTGGAGCTGACCCTTCAGACGACTTCTTTAGTAGAAGTGTTCTGAGCTGTCTAGGTGCTTTCTACTGGGTATGTGTTAGTCCCGTACAATACTAACTTTGTTCCAATTGGGTGATTTGTGGATGGATTATAGATATTGACATTTATTCATCCATACTGCCATGCCTAATACCATAAATAAATTGATGCCATAGCCCTTCGAGGCTGAATGCAAAATGATTACAACAACAAAGAAATAGAGTAAAAAGGACTTATTCAAATCTACCAGGTCACAACAACGCCATCTCCATCCCACCCAGCTCACCTGGGCTCCTTCGAGAAAATTGGGGCTAAGCCTCTCTCCCACCAATTTGAACGCACTTAAAGCCCGCCAATAAGCTTCTCCACGACCCTCGCTGCCTGTTCTTCGGCTAGGTCTGTCGTTCCCCGTTTGACGCTGACATTCCTGAGCGCAGCCACAATAGCCCTCTTCTCAAAACCCATATTTGTAAACCTCGCCACCAGCTCCTCCGCAAACCCATCCAGTTCGCGCCACTGCTTTTCCGCCTCGCTGAGCCCCAGGTCTCCTCCGACGCCCGCATACCGCTTTGCCCACTCCCTCGCCTTAGCTTCGAATTTAACGGGGTCATCGAGCATCATCCGGGCAACCTCTGCGTCTTGTGGATCATTTGGCTCCGGGGCTGCAAGAAGGGATTGCAGCGAGAGCAACGCAGTCTTGATCGTAAATACAGGAGACCACTTTTGCGAGAGAGTGTCGAGGCAGATGGCGCCCTGCGCACATAACACATCGTTAATATATGCCAGCCGAGTGGGGGAGGGGAAAGAATGGGTACAGTCTGTGAAGAGATATTTGGATGCCACACTCTCGTTTCGAATTTCATTTTCGGTGGGACGAAGGGGTAATTATCGGGGAGCAGGATGTCGACGTTGAAAGTACCGCCGGCATATGGGGTATCTGGGGGACCGGGAAACCAGCCAAGCAGGTGCATTATGTTGTCGTTGTTGATCGGCTTCGCATTCATTTCCGACATCTTGTCTTTCGACATGTCATCGAGCTCTTTCATGATTCTGCGTCTTGTTGCCATCGTATACAGTTTAAGGATGAGAAAGATGAGAGGGAGGGGATGTTTTATGAATTGCGTTGAGTTGTGGACTCGAGAGGCGGGTAGTTACAGCTGAGCCGTTGTATGTGAGGAAGCTGAGACTTTTGTATGTGCGAAAATAGGTTACGTTACGCTACAGGGACGTTTGAGACGGCGAACTGGACGTCTGGGCGGTGATAAATTCAATGCGCAATAGAAGTAGTTGAGGCCGTCGGGTTTTTGAATTGAGTCGTCAAAGATGAGGGAGTCTGTACTCGAGTAAGTAGACTGCTCCAAGTTATGACAAGGCTACTACTTGGTGGCGGCGGGGTTGATCCCTATGTACTCTGTTGGGTGCACGTGATAGATAAGCTTGATATGCGGCTTGTGAGAACAAAAGAGTGTAACCAAGTTACGAAAATAACGACGAGCATGCCACTACTACAAGACAGGGCATACTCGAGTAGGCTGGGAGTTTAACTAGGTAAAGTTTAATCTCAGTTCCAAATCACAGAAGAAACAGTCCATCCATTAAAAGATCAAGAAGCGCTCAAAGACGCGGCTCTCCAGACAAAGGTATCGCTATAAGCAGAACTTCCCCCAGCCATCTCATCTGCTTTCCACCTCTCCTTCCGCGAACCTCTACTTGAAATCCCAGAAACAAACAAATCCCCTCGTACTCAAAACCAATCATGGAACGAGAACTAGGATAAAGATGCCGGAAAACGAGGAAACGAGCGAACGCCGTTTAGAGGTCATTAAGCTGCTGAGCGATCTTATCGAGTTCCTCCTGGGCAAGTTTATACTTCTCTTGGGACTCTTCGCACTTTTTCTCCCACATGTCCCGTTCCGACTCGACAGTTGCAACCTTGCGTTCGTAGTGTTCGGCCTTGACATCGGTAAGACGAAGCCTATCGATGACGACGCGCAAGATTAGTCTTCGTGTTCCCTAACAAGCGGAAGAACGTTTAGGCGTTCAACAACTGGTAACATAATGCGCTCACTTTTCGTTTGTCTCTCTGAGGTTCTTGTCGGCCTCCTCGGCCTCATCTTCGAGTAACTGTAGCTTCCTTTGCAAAGCATCAAGCTCCGCACTGTGAGTGGCTCCGCTGTCAGCAGCGTTTTTAGCCTCGGCGAGAGCCTTCTCGAGTTTATCGACCTCATCGTCGAGGAGGGTATTGCGATGGGTGAGGGAGCTGATTTCTTGCTCTTTAGTGAGGTTTTCCTGTTCCAGGACCTTTATACGGGCTTTGAGCTCCTCGTTCTGGGCTTGGGCCTCCTCGGTCTCCATGCGGAGGGAGTTCATCTTCTGCAAGACGCGAAATGGATGCGTTAGCTATCATGCCGAATAGGAGTGGACACTGATTGCAGTGTTATAGGAGAAACAGTGGGAGGTTGAGGGAGTACGAGGGATAACAAACCTCCTTGAGCTTATCCATAGTTGCTTATGTTTTGGTTGGATTATTCGCTGGATGGAGGAATTCGTGTGATGGTATTAGGGTGAGGACGTGATAGAATAAAGCGTGGATGGAAAGGTCGAGTGGAAAGAAAGGGAGACCAACTGGAGTGGGGTGTATCTGTCCAGCGCATGGACCCCTCAGTTATATGAGCTACCCTGATCAGGACAGGCGGGGTGAAACTTGGCTACCAACGGTTTAGCATGTGACTAATGACCGTTGCCCTGCCAACTGCCCTTTGTGTTTGTCTCAAGCCGCCACACCTGTCTCTTTGTTCCGCGTCAACTCACCGATCTCTAATCCTTCAACGTCGTGCCTTCAAAAGAATCACTCTCACGACAACACACGACCCTACCACCGCCATGCTTGCAAACAAGGAGAATATTGTTCTCCATGCCCCCCAGCCTGGCAAAGCAAACCCCAAGACTCCTGCTCCAGGGAAAATGGCAACCAAAACGCCATTCAAGATCCCTCTGGACGACGAGAACAGTACCGTTCTCCCAAAGACTGGAAAAAAGGGCATCTTTGCGGGCAAAGATCCGTCCCAATTTGTTACCCCAGTTGGTGAGGATATCAATGCACAGAGTCTGCAGTTAACTGCTCTAACGCATCTTATATCAGGCCCACGAAGACAGGCGCTCGCTGGAAAGACTACAAATATTAAGGCACGAGGTCTAGCTCCATCATTTCAGCAGGGAAAGACCGAAAAGAAGCAAGATAGTGCTGTGAAGCCACAGCGCTCTCAACTTGTAATCTCGGAACAGGCAGAGGCTGCCGTGCACGATGAGACTAATGACGTGCCGGAAATTGAGTATATGGCTCCCGTGCCTCCTGGTAGGTCACGCTTGCTTCTATAAATCACGGATTGTGTTGACACTGAAATTCAGAGCTTCCCTTCGTTCCGGAAGGGATTGAATATGTGCCAGACTATGAATGGCTAAAGAAGAACTACATGAAAGGTTGCTTCCGTACATACCTCGCCGATCTGGACGAGGACGGAAAGAGCGAGTTTCAACGGCGCATGGAAGAGAATCTTCGTATGCTCGAAGCGGAGCTTGATGCTGAGACCGAAGAGGCAATTTGCAATGCCAAAGGCATCAGAAAGCCGAAAGCAACCGTAACCAAGGCCAGTGTTCCGACACGGGATGAAATGGCTAGACGTACAGAGGGCAAAAAAGCAAACGAGGCCAAGAGATCCACCTCTCGTTCCCGCCAACCTTCGAATGCTCGCCCAACCTCTTCTCGCCCAACCTCATCTGCCTCCGTCACCCGCCCAACATCCTCCTCTGCCTCCATCACACGCCCTACATCTTCATCTCAGCGCAGAGCAGCTAGCACTCTCAACTCTCGGAAGGCAGCCGAAGCGCTCTCCCAGCGCCCCACCTCATCCGCATCCAATACCCGCCCGGAATCCAGACTCATCCGTCACCCCAGATCGGGTTCTACAACTGTGGAAGAACCCAAAAAACCGCTCTCCTTCTCCAGGTCACACTCCAGGTCACGCAGCGTCTCCTCTGCTGTAGTGTCGAAAAATACAATTGGCTACACTGCCGGCCGGGAGGTACGTGATAATGTCAAGAAAACGGTTACGAAAGTAAAGTTGGAGTCAACTCTTGACGCAATCGAGCGTATCCAGCGTCAGGATGAGGAAGCTGATGCAACGATGCCGTTGATTCTTATCCCGGAGGACGATGAGGATGACGTGGTGGTGGAACTTCCGAGTCCGCTGATTGAAGACGAGGAGGAGTTCTTTATGACAATGCCTGAGTAGAAGTGCACAGGAGGTTGAGTGTCAGCTGTAGTTCAATACATGATTAAAAGAAGGCATTGAAATAGCACATAACGGTGCAATATTCTGTATGACCAAGGTTTTTATTCAGTGGGGTATTTTTGCTTGTTTTGTTTCTTGTACACGGTAATGGTTCTTCTGGTTCTTTGGTCTACCTGTCTGTTTGCCTGTATTTTATATCTTTACATTGCTTTTTTACGAAAGAGTCTGGTGCTATTTGATATCTAATAATCGCTGCACCCGCGGATCAACTTGAAACGTGAATGTTTCCGTATCACGCGGAGGTAGCGCTCTCTGTCACTTGTCATCTCTGAAGTCCATACGAATTCTGAAGCTATAGGTTGACAGCGGAGACGAGGACCTAGTTGTTGGAGCCATTTATTTGGCTTCAATTCCGAATGGCGGTCTGGCCCAGTCTTCAATACTCATCGAAGAAAAAGCTCTCAATCCGAGATGACAACGCGTTACGCAGCATCTGATAGAAATCGGTAATGAGAGCTCTCCTGCAGCCAAAGCCGAGCTGCCTAGGCGGCATTGACGTCGTACAATGCATGTGTCAATAGCCGAGCCTTTAACTTCAGTCCCACCGTCACCTCTCTCCCATCACCATAACAATGACCACCACATCACCAGCCTCGTCGCCAACAACCACAACCGAAATAACCATAACAGGGAAAGAAAATATCACCGAATTCCTACACCTTCTCTTCCGCAGCTCCCAACTTTAGTTTGTCCCCCCAGCCTTCTCCCTTCGCCTCACTACTACCGTCAACTCTCCATCTGCTCAATAGATTACGTACTAGCATTCTCTCCACTCTTCTTGTACTTGGTCGGCAACAATCTGAGTTGGGTTCGACTGTAGACGTATCATTAACTTCTCCGTCAGTTGCGTACTTTTAAGGAGGTGATGGATCATGATATCAGATTATATGGGTTGAGTTTCCAAACTTCTCTTGCGGCTCAAGGCTCAAAACTTTAACGCGAGTTTGAAACGAGTTAGGGCTTGGGGTTTGGAAGTACGTCAGTTCGAGTGCGGTTCGGTGAAGATATCAGCAAGATCATCACTCAGACTTCTTCCTCTATTACTTCTCTCTAAAGATTGTTCTCACTTCAACCTCTCTAATCCCATGCCCTCCGACATACTACAATTCATCTCATGGCCTCAAACTGAGCCTGTTATCACGCCACCCTAACTCCGGTCCGCCCTCTGGCACCGCCCACAGCATAAATACTCCGTACCTACTCTCCGCCGCCATCGCCGGTTCCACATCCGGATTCCTCCATACTCCCAGCACGATATTATTCCCCGGCAACATAACACCATCATACCTCCACCGGTGGCTCCCATAATCCTTCAAAAAGCTCACCCACTTCCTCTGCCCGCCTAGTCCTGTCATTTCTGGTCCTGCCACACCCTCTGTAGTGACATTCCCCTCCTTCAGCGTAAACGTGCTAAAATCCTTTCCTCGTCCCTCGAATTTTTCAGGCGAGGTCAGTAGGATCTCTGATAAGTAGTTGTCACCGTGTTCTTCAAGCAATCCATACGGTTCCTCTCCGATGGTCTGTGCTGCAAAGATTATGTATACTACCTACATTAGCGGGTTTTTGAGGGGGAGGGGGAGGTGTACACACAGTAAGCACCGAACCACCGTGCGGGAATCTCCACCCCTGTATCCTCCGGTAATATCCTCTCGCTCCAGAAGCCGGGGAATTCATAATCATGCATAAAGTTAGCTTGGTAAAACGTGTTGTGCCGGCGAGTGTCAAGTTGATGGAAAAACAACTCTGCAATCTCCATTAACGGCGCATCATACACTGGGGGGCAGAATTTCCTGAGCACGTGAGGGTGGTAGACGGTGTGCTGCAGTTTTGCCACATAATTGTCATCCATTGTCGGTGGCCTTGGGGGGAAGAAACGGAGGGGGTAGAGCAGGAGCTGAAGGTGTTGGGGAAGCTCGAGTTTGCGGCGGTGGATGAGCTCGAGGTTTGTGGAGGTCGCGGGGGAGAACGGGGGAGAGCGAGTAGGGCGTGCATCTGGACATCGAGATCAGCTCCCGTGCTGTGTTTTTGGTCTGTGGGCGTACCAAGGATCATGTCGAGAACCTCCTCGTCGCCTGGCTTATGGCGTCGCTGGAATGCAGTTTTGTAGTCATAGCCGCTCTGTCCCTCCCGTGGGGGTTCATAAATGCGTAGGAAGTGCACGCGGAAAACTTGCTGGTCACTGTGCACTGCGGCATGGAAACGTTGCGAAGCGGAGGCGAAGCTGAGGACGTCATCGATGGAAGGGAGAAAGGTAGCGATGGATTTTAAGAGCTGTACATAGGGGTTAATCTATGGCTATGGAAAGGGGTGGAGGCTGACTTCGAGAGGAAAAGCGGAGAGCGTGGACATTGCTATGGATCATAAAGGTGCATACAGGAGATTGGCGGTTGCGGGGCGGTGAGGTCATCTCAATCACATGCTCCGAATGATACCTTGTGTACCAAGTACTATCATGCTTCAGTTTCCGTCAGTGAAATAAATACCGTGCGCTGCCCACTGGCCCTGAGTACTTGGTACCGACAAGCAAACCTACTCCCCTGGGACCAGCCCAAATTTAACATCGCCCATCAATCGCCCGGAATAACTACACTCCAGTGTCGACTCGTAGCCACACGGCGACCATAGGACGACAAGCTGTGTCCCGTAAAACTAGCCAGTTCGTGGCACTTGTGACCCATCAAGGAATAGCAGGCAAAGCTCAAAATATCCACCCAAACCCCCAATTCTCCTAGAGCATCACGGCTGGGGGTAGCATGCATAGTATAAAGTTAGTCAGTTGGAAAAAGTAGCTCGCATATATCCCCTGAATGGCTGCAGGTAATAGCGAGCGCTCGTCTCCCAATCCCAAGCAACAGGTTAGATACTGTGAGTACCAGGAACACATCTGCCGGATTATGTAGTCCCGGTTGGTTCCACAATCAGTGAGAGCTACACAATTCGGATTGCGTATCACGATTCTCTAGAAAGTAAATGTATACAGCTATAGTCACAATGACCGCTCACACCACTAAAGCAAAAACCCGCGCAACAGCCTACTATTACTTCTCCGTCTACAAGACATTTTAAGCATAGAAGTTGACCTACAGCCATGATCATTAGTCTACGTCTCTCACATGGCACCAGGGGCTTGAAACATACCGTATCCTTCTTCTTGGCCTGCACTTCCGCGATAGCATCCACATAGTGCTCATGTCCTACTTTCGTCTTTCCACTCCTCAGCGCAATCATACCTGCCTCCACACACACCGCCTTCAGCTGTGCGCCTCCAAATTCATCTGTGCTCCTTGCCAACTCCATCCAGTTGACGTCCTCCTCTATTGTCATCTTCCTGCTGTGGATCCTCAAGATACCCGCACGAGCATCCTCATTTGGCAGTGGGAACTCGATCTTTCTATCCAATCGGCCGCTTCGAAGCAAAGCAGGGTCCAGAACGTCGACTCTGTTTGTTGCCGCTAGAACCTTGACACGGTCATCTGACGAGAAACCGTCGAGTTGGTTGAGAAGTTCCAACATTGTCCGCTGCACTTCACGATCTCCAGACTTTTCCGAATCGAAACGTTTGGTTCCAACCGCATCCAACTCATCAATGAAGATGATTGTGGGGGCCTTCTCCTTGGCAAGAGCAAATGCATCCCTGACAAGCTTGGCACCGTCACCGATGAACATCTGGACGAGCTGTGGTCCAGCAAGCTTCAAAAAGGTAGCCTTGGTCTGCGCAGCACAAGCACGGGCAAGCAGAGTTTTTCCGGTTCCGGGAGGTCCATACATCAGTGCACCTTACAAATAGTCAGCATCTGTTTTCGAAACTGTAATCATATGGTATTACCCTTGGGAGCCTTGATTCCAATCTTTTTGAACATCTCCGCTTGCTTCATGGGCATAACCACAGCTTCCACAAGCTCCTCAATCTGCTTATCCAGCCCGCCAATATCCGCATACGTTTCCGTCGGCTTCTCGTCTACCTCCATAGCCTTGACGCGAGAGTCGTACTCTGCCGGTAGCGTGTCCAGCACCAGATAACTGTCCTTGTTTACACCAATCAGATCTGAGGGCTTAAGCTTGTCGGCATCAACAAGACCAATCAAGGGAAGGAAAATTGTCTGTCTAGTTGAAGTTTTGATGACCGCCGACTTTCCGGATCGGGTAGCATCCAGGTCGACATTAGCACCATCCTCAGCTTCCTCAGCGGTTGGGTCCAAATCTAACAGTTCGACAACGTTGGCAACAAGGTAGGGCAGCTGTCTGTAGACCATAAACACACCATTAGCTTTAACCCCGATATCCAGCTAAAAAAAGGAACAGACCGATTGTTCTCGATTTTCTCAAGATTGTCTTTTATCTTATCTTTCATGCTCGACTTTTCATGCGTCAGGCGCTGAAACTCTTGCCGCATAACTCGTAGGTCGTTCTCCAGTAACCGCCTGCGGTTAATAATGTCGGTAGTAGCTGCGTTCAGGACGTCAGGATCGATCTCGTCTTCGTCCTTCTTAGGCTCATCATCGACATCCATCTTGCTATCATCTCCGCCTTCTTCCTTTTTCTTCTTGTCTTCATCCTTCTTTCGCTCCTGTTGTTCTTGCTCGAGATCGTCAAGGTCTTCAAGGGATGCCATTTTTAGTCGTAGAGGTAAGGTTTATGTCGGGATTCGCGGGGAGAAAGGAGATGCTGCAGGGCCGACGGGTGAGATCCGATGAGTGGTTGATGGAGGCGGGAAGCTGTTAGATGGAGGAGATGGATGATGGTAGATGTGGAGTGTAGTTGTGTTAGCAAGCAGGTGAAGCGGGACACTGACGACAAACAATGGCTGCGCATCGGTCATCACACTAGCGAACATATGAGCATGCATACCCTGTTCCTTGGCAAATGGTCCGTGCACGGAAATTCCCTAAATTTTCAGAGAGCCGCAACCGCAACTTCAATATCTCTATTCTTTTTGTACAGTCTCCCCCCTACACACAAAATGGTATCTTCCCTCATTCTCCGTATTTCTCCGCGTAGCAATTGGCTAACTCCCCCACTAGGCCCGACGAAGAACAAAAAAGCGTACTCATCTCCCAGATCCCAACACAACCAAACTCCCCTCAAAACAGTCCGCGACCGGTGTCTCCCAACCTCTCAATGTCTCCGCCTCTCAAATCCCGAAGACGATGGTGATCCGTATTGGCGCCTCCGAAATAGGACCCTCCGTTTCCTCACTCGTCCGCGACGTCCGCACCATGATGGAACCGCACACCGCAAGCCGCTTGCGGGAACGCAAATCCAACCGTCTAAAAGACTACGTAACGATGGCAGGGCCCTTAGGCGTGACACAACTCCTTCTCTTCTCGCGCTCCGATAAAGGCTCGACCAATCTCCGAATCGCACGCTGTCCGCGCGGCCCCACCCTCCACTTCCGCATCAACGAGTACTCACTCTGCAAAGACGTCCGCAAAGCTCTTCGCAACCCCAAGTCGCCGGGAAAGGAATTCACTACCCCTCCGCTCCTGGTTATGAATAACTTCTCGACTCCCGTCCCCCCGAACCCTGACGGAACCCCCGGCCGTCCCCCGCCACAAGATACCCTCCTCATCAGCATGTTCCAGAGTATGTTTCCAGCGATTTCCGCTCAACGTACACCCATCGCGTCGATCCGCCGTGTATTGCTGCTGAATCGCCACCCGGCCGAGGAGGGTTCGCCCGAATACATCATTGACGTACGGCACTACGCGATTAGCACGAAAAGCGTGGGGCTCTCACGACCAATTCGGCGGCTCAATGCGGCAGAGAAACGGTTTTATAAGGGCTCGGACCCCCTGAAACTCAAGAAAAAGGGCGGACTGCCAAATCTGGGGAAGCTGGAGGATATTGCGGATTACATGCTTGATCCTGCCGCTGCGGCTGGCGGTTACACATCCGAGTCTGAGGTGGAGGAGGATGCACAGGTGGAGGTTCTCAACCCGACCGTTCAAGGTGCGAAGCGGAAACGGCTCCTCAAAGGCCCCGAGAAGAAGAGTATTCACCTCACAGAACTGGGGCCTCGCATGACGCTGGAGATGGTAAAGATTGAAGAAGGCTTGGGAGATGGAAAGACGCTGTGGCATGCATATGAGAGGAAGACGAAGGCAGAGATACAGGAACTTGAGCAACGGCACGCAAAGAAGCAGGCAGAGAAGGAAAAGCGGAAGAAGGCGCAGCAACTAAATGTCCAAACGAAAAAAGAAGCGTTAGAAGCGAAGAAGAAAGAAAAGAAGGCGAGGAAGGCTAAGGGGGAGGCCGTGGAAGAGAGTGATGGCGATGATGACGAGGAAATGTGGGATGATGAGGAGCTCGATGAACTGCATGAACGGGATAGTGAGAGTGATGAAGAGGAAGACGAGGAAATGGAAGATTAATGGTTGGCGTAATGTACAAAAGTTGGGTTTTAAGCAATGATATCACCAAACCGTTGCGCAATGTCTCTCCGAGAATTGGTGCGAGTGAGGTTGTATGAATTCACCAGCCATCACCCAGAAATTCGGATTTCACCGAGGACCAAGCTTTGGGCATCCAAGAATTCCGCATGCAAACCTTCCCAGATGTGGCTCGCCCTTAATAGAGGTTCGAGCTATTTCAGCAATTGGCGTAGTATTTCTAATTAAATTGTGCCTTGAATCATCGTGAATCCATGAGTTCTGGCCCAACTCCAAGTTGTGCTCCTAAGTTGATAGGTGCTTATAGTTAGTAGATAGTGAAGATGCTCTTGTTGGTCGAGGATATATTACTACATGTACATAGCAACGCCCGAGGGGATGATATTTCAACTGTCTATCTCATCCATTCATTGGTCCTTCGTTGACTTTTCATCTATCTATCGTACACCCAGGATATATACAGCCCCCAATTACTTTCCTAACTTAAACTTCTTCACAGCGCCCATCAAGTCACCCATACTCTTGACAGCGCTTTGATTCGCCTGTACAACTATAGTCGCTCCGCCAGCACCCCTACCCGGATTGTTCACTCCACCCTTCAACACGCGTTCCGCAACTCTTCTTAGATCTTGTACCGTTAACTTCTCAATCTCCCGGCTCATTTCCAGCGCCGAGATCTTGCGCCCATACACTTGTACCTGTCTTCCCAGGTCCTCGAGTTCGACCATACGACTTTCTAGGTTCATTAGGAGGCTGCTGCGGAGTTGGTTCTTCGCACGATCCACCTCTTCTTTTCCGAGACCGCTGTAGTTGGTCGCAAATGTGTTTTGTAGTTCTTTGAGGATCACGTTGACGAGGGCGTGGCCGGCGTCCGGGTGGCAGGACGCCGCGATACCGAAGAGTCCCGAGTCCGTGTAAGAGTGGTTGAATGCAACAGCGGATTCGATCCAGCCGTATTGGTTGAGTACGTTTGTGTAGAGACGCGAGTACATACCTTTACCGGGACCGCCAGCAGAGAAGGAGCCGCCGCCGCCAAGGAGGGTTTGCAGTGTGGCGAGTGCATAGATATCAGGATCACTGATGGGCAGACCTTCAAAGGCGACATGCAGGTGGCAGTATTGTGGGAGATGCGTCGGGGCGTCCGAGGGGGGGAGGGTGATGAGGCCACCGGTGTAATGTGCTGGGATTGTTGCGGTGAGGCTTCCGGAAGGGCCGGAGCTGACGAAGGGGATTTTCGACAGGATTCCTGGAGCGGTGGAGGAGGAGTCTGTAGTTTCGGGAGTGGCGGGCATATCGCCAAAGTATCGTTCCACTAGCTTGACTGCAGTCTCGTGTTCTACCCCCGCAAAAGCGACAACGATGCGTTCAGGGCGGTAGAAGATGAATCGGTACTCGTCAATGAGGGACTTATTGATCTTCTGCAGCCGTTCTTCGGGGCAGAGAAGGGGGTTTCCCAAAGTGTTGCCCTGGAATGCGGCAGTGTGTAAGAGCTCCGGGAGAATGAGTTCGGGCTTTGCCCAGATCTCGCCGATCTCGTAGGCAGCCGTCGCCAGCTGCTGCTCCACTTCATCTTTGGTGATGAGAGGGTCGCGGATCGTCTCGGCGAGGATCCCCATCATGGAGGGGACGTCTTTGTTGAACACTGCTGCCTGGTACATTATGCTTTCTCTCGAAGAGGCACATTGAACATTGCCACCGAGGCTTTCAAGGGTCTCGAGCATCTTGTCTGCAGAACGGGGGGAGGTGCTCTGGAAACTCCGCATATTAGCTTGCTTGCCGATGTAGAAGTGGAAGGAGGGGCACCTTGAAAGCTAACCGGTCAACCAAATGGGAGACGCCTCGTAGTCGGTCATTCTCGTATCGCGAACCGGCATTGATGTAGACGCCCAGCCCAGAGAAGTGGCCTGGTAGCGCTTCGGTAGCAACGCGGACGCCATTGGGAAGGGTAGTAACTGTGTCTAGCTCTGCAGGGTCCTGGCGAGGTCAGCCCGCACATTCGGAGGTGTTTTTTCTTCGCAAGCGGTAGACGTACTCTTGATATAGTGGTGGATAGTGATCTTCTGCAAGGATTGGGTATTGCGAAGCGGGAGAGACGACGTGGAGCACGGACAGTGAAAGAGCGTAGCATGATGATGTCGATGAGGTCAATATAGAAACTCGCAGGTGTCTACTTAAAAACTCTAGCCCAGTAGCTGGCTCGTTAGCGGGATTAGCCGCCGCCGAGCCCAGACGTCAGCGCGCCTGGCTTGCATATTAACCGCTCACGCAGCATCAGCACAATGTCTATCCTCTCCCGCTCCTGCATCACCTCAGCTCTCCAGTGTTCAACCACCCGTTCAAAACACGTCCCACTGTCCCTCGACCGAAACTTCTCCACCATCTTCTCCACACCACTCGCGCGCTCGCTTCTTCCCCACCGCGCAATCATCACCAACCCCACCACCACCACCACTACTATCACTACCGCAACAGCTACTTCCTGCAATCCGCCCTTCCGACTTCGGGATAAATGCGTGCTTGCTCTCCTCCGTAGTACTATAACGACTTTCGCAGCCATGTCGTCCCTAACTCGTAAGCTCACTGCCCTCCCTGCCGTGGTACCAGAGCGCCAGCTGATTGCTGCTTTGTCCATTAAGTTTCCGAAGAGGACAAGGTCAAGGTAGATACTTATTCAAGCTGTGGCTCATGAGCTGTCACTCTCGACATCTCGCACTCCCTCCCTCCTGCTCTTGCTCACGCCGCGGACATAGTTCACTCCCGTCATCGACGCTATTCTCAGGAGCTCCGATCTCTCCACCATTTCGGTAAAGAAGGTTCGCACCGGACTCTCCGAGAGGACCGGAATCGACTTTACTCCGTTCAAGGTATCACACACGTCCCCGACCAACTTCAGCAATGATTAACCCCCGCCTACAGAAGAGTATTGACACCGTGATTACCGACCGCTTCGATATCCTTCTTGCCGAACGCGACAACGCCGCGAAAGAAGCCGCCGAAGCTGAAGCCCAGCAGGAAGAAGAAATTGTTGACGTCAAACCTAATGTTAAAGCTGAGGTGAAAGACGAGGGATCCTCCTCGCCAGAGCCAGCCTATTCCAATGCTGGCTCAGCCTCTCCGTTCACAGACAAGAAGCGCAAGTCGTCATCCTCCGTCGACGAGGATGCGCGACTAGCAGCCGAACTCCATGCCCAGCTCAACGGTGGCCGACCCTTACGCGGGGCCGCAAAGTCTAAGCCGACTAAGAAGACAGCCGCAAAGAAGCGATCTAAGAAGAAGAGCAAGGATACCGTGGACTCCGATCTATCTGGTGGCGAGAACGGAGATGCGCCAGTGAAGAAGAAGAGAAAGGCGAACCCCAACAACGCCTTCATGGTAGATTTCCGTATCCACAACCAGGTTCCTCCAAGATCTAACTTCTACGTAGAAACCCCTCATTCTCTCGGAGCCTCTGGCGGCCTTTATTGGCGAGACCCAGGTCCCATACCGCCTACTCTCCATCTAAGTATCTTCCGGCTGACAGATTCACAGATGGCACGTCCCGAGGTTGTCAAGAGGATATGGGCCTATGTCAAATTGCACGGTCTACAGGACCCACAAGATAGACGCTACATCCTTTGTGACGATAATATGAAGCCAGTGTTTGGAGATAAGGTGCATATGTTGTAAGTACACCCTTTACATACACACCCCTCTTCACTGTACTAACAGTAGTAAAGCACTATGAACAAAGTCCTGGCTACCAATATGTACAAGGCCGAAGATGTGGCTCCGTCCCAACCCGCAAATCCTGCTACTGATGCTGCGGCTCCTTCATAATTTCGAGGTTACAATATTAACTATTTACTACTTCATTTTGTTGGGTATTTAGCGCTTTGGCTGCTAGTGCTGTGAATGCTACACACGAGTGGAGTTGTGTCGGGGGGAAGGAGGTATAACATTCGGAATGATTGGATTGGATTGGATCGGACCGGGCTGGCGCTTTGAGTTTACTTTTCTACTTACCTTTAAGTTGCGCTTTCCCTTTCTTTTTCTTTCTTCCTAGTACTAGGCCATTTTGTTTCTTTATTTCCCTCCCCCTTTGTTTCGTGTTTCTTTGTGTGCGTGTGTGTGAAGTGTGAAGGCCTTTGTTTTGAGGCTGCGAATAGTGACAGAAGGAGGGGGCAATCATTACCACTGCTTGCCCACTGCCGCTTGTCCCCAACTACCGTGATGGAGAAGGGGGATGGGAATGGGTGTATATAGTATGGGGTATGTACAATTCAAACCAGACCAAACCACAGCGGGGTTTTTATGACTTGCTGTTACTTGTATGTCTATCTAGCGGGAGGTGATTCAAACGCAAACAAAACAAACAAACCATACCCGGGTGTTTGTAATGTTTGTGATGTCTGATATGTTAGTTACACTGCCAATTCCCAAGTCTCGTTTGTTTGTAATCATATTGTATTCACCCGCTTGCGGGTATGACATGCATTTCCCTTCAACCCCTCGCCACTTCAAATCCAACAAAGAAAAAACTCAAGTCGTGGCCTCCCTACCCATCACCTCATCTCTTCCCAAGCCCCGTGGGTATGTCCCAGGATAAGGCGCTGTATCTGGATGATAATTGGTGATGGTGGCCTTATCTTCAAATGCTGTTTACCTCCCTAGGCAGGATCACAACATATGCAGGGCTGTTTGACACACGTCTGTTCAATAGTAAATGCCCTCCCTTCTCTCTCCTGCCCTTTGGGCATCTGTTTGGGCAACCCCGTTTGTCCAGTCATTCAATCCACTTCCAGTCAACCAGCTGTTTCCAGTCAGCGGGTAGTGAGCTTAACAAACCCTATAGAAGAACCCGAATAGCTTGAGTACTACAAGGAAGACTTGTCCCCGCTTTCTTTCTGATGGTGTGCTCCTCTTCACTTAGTAGGACTCAATAACTCATAATTAGCCCCAACACTCCAGCATACGACTGCGAGTGAGAAATTACCTTTCATTCCAGCAATCATCAACTCGAGCTGCAAGCTGGTAGGCAGGTAGGCGAAACGGGGTAGTTCCGCCGCCGAATCATTCTCGGATTTGAGATCCGGGGCTTCTTCAAAAGTGCGGATTTCTCGATTCCAGACTTTAAGGAAACGCTTAAATGATAATACTGGTTTTACACCTGCTGGTGTCGGAGGCTTTCTAGAGCAGTATACACTAACGGCAGTGGGTACCAGAAGCTGGTAGGTATCAGGCATTATCCATCATCATTCAGCTTGGTAAAGCAGCAATATCCCGCGTGCCATAGGAGAACTATCAATTAAAAGGTTAGTGCAGTTTTTCAACGATGTGGTGCATGAAATTAATAGAATTAGGTAACTTCATGCACACCAACACCCAATTTCAGTAGTTATACACCACATCAGCTTAGCACCACAATATCGTGGTACGATTTTGTGTAGTGGTCAACATTATTTGACAAAATCATGTACCAACTAGCGGAATTGGGTGTTGGTGCACATGAATTTACCCAATTCTGCTAATTCCATGTACGACGTCGTGAAATGGTATTTTGACCACTTTACACTGCCATAGAGAATAACGACAGGAAAATCAGGCGCTATGGTTAGGGTTAAGGAACGTAAACTTAACGTCAATGAAAGCGGAACGGCGGCACGGTTTCCTTACAAGGTGCTTCGAGTGAGGCTCGGTTTTATAGCCAGGGCAACCTGGAGATATCATAGAGTTTAACTGGCAGCAACTTTGGGGGTCTTTCCCCTGGGTCGACTTTCACTATCCGCAAATTACTACCTCGGAGAAGCTGAGGTCCTAGTTAGGTATTGGTGTGATACCTTCGGCGACTTTAAGCTCTGGAAACGCCCAAGTCCGTGGATACGACGTAAATACAATCCCAGGATGTTCTTTTTGTAATGCACCAAGTCAATAAACGGCTTGATAGGTATCTGGGTGATCTCGGAGAGGACTTTTCTCTTTCAGACAACGGCCGATTGTGGCATACCAAAGCTTCATCGTCAGTCTCTTTTTAGTAATATACTAAGCCAGTGTATGAGGGATATCAGAGTGATCTTCGGCGAGGCCCCTTTCCCTCCCAACCGGTGCCCGGTTGTACGATGTCGAAGCCTCGTCGTGACTCCCTTTTTGACGCACATCGCATCAAGTCAGTAATATGGGAAATGTGGAGGACGTAATTGTGATCCTCGCACAAAGCCTTTTCTTCTCCAGACGAGAGCTCTATTCGTAAGCAAAGCAAGTAATCCTATACTCACTTAAGCACTTATTTTTCTGCCAGTAGAAAGGGGAAAACAAATACCCTAATTATTTCTTCACAAATATGCAATCGAAAACAAACCCCGGCACCGGTGCCGGAGAAGCAGAAGCCACCGCCATGCACATACTTTGCCATGGAAAGGTACCCGGGGTCGGGAGAACGTACAGCAATTTCCGATGCACCAATCTTTAAATGGTTCCTGCTCCTTCCTGCTCCTTCGGAGGTGCTGCATGCACTGCTACACCTTCCCTAGGTTGGAAGAAAGTACGGCAATATAGGTGCCTCTGTCGATACATCTATCTTTGGACGGTTCCCACTACTTTGGAAGTGCAGTTTGCATTGTTTCCCTTTGCGCCCCGCACTTCAGAAGTGCACATACCATCCTTTCTCCAAACACATACCTTCAACACACCCTCAATTTTAATTATCTGAAGACCTTACCAGGTCCAAAAATGGTCCCCATGACGGCTCCACTTTGTGGCCCACTATAAAAAACCCCCTCCATCCCCTCAGGTGCCAGATCCCATCACCCAAACAATCAACTACTCATTCAACCCCAAGCACGAAACGGCCGGTATTCCCCACTTGTTTCTTTCCACTGTATTTTACTGACACATCCGACTAGGAAGCGAGCAAGCAAACAAGATGAATCGTCATCCCCCTCGCCCGCCTCAGCAACAGGAAACCAAGAATCTCAAGGCACCACTTCTACCGAACGCTCGAGGATACGGTAGCGCTCAGAGATCTCGGCTGCCTATTCATACACAGCTAAAATCGACTGCGACTCAGTCCCATGCCATTAAACACAAGAGTGCTACCGCCCACACTGAGTCGGTGATCGAGAAGATCAAGAAAAAAGCAACCGAGTGCTCTGGAAAGATCCAGGGTGGCTTCTTCCGCCGTGACAAAATTCTGAAGCACAGTCTCGATATCTATCTACAGGCTATGTGGTACCACGATACGGCAAACTTGAAGGACTTCTTGGTGGTTGAAGGTGTTTTTAACGCGTTTAAACGCAGGCTCGGAATCGAACTCAGGGACGAGCTTGTTAAGGAGCACCAAATAGCTGCCAATTTCGTCTTCGACTTCGGTAGTTTCATCACTGACGCAAAGGAAACCGACGGTAACAATCATTACCGCAGGATAGTTATGCATGCCGAAGAGAAGCTGGCACAGATTCAGAAGCCAATTTTACGCGGGGAGTTTCCGCTCGTGGAATACCTCAAGCTGGCTAACAGTGCTCTTACCAGTGGGGCTACCGCTCGCAAATGCCTGTTCAAGGGAATTATCGGCTCTATGAACCTTCTCATCCGTCAGGGAGAGAACGGTTCCCGAAGCTTTGAGTTTCCTAAAGACTTGGGGGAGAAATACCAGAAAGGTGTCAGGGAGCTTGAAGAAGCAATGATATCCGAGTATCTCTATCAAGCAGTTCTGCTGGCAGGTGTTCACGGTGCACACCGCTTATCCTTGAGAATCATCAAGCAGCAGCCAATTACAGCCATCGTAGCTTTGAAACATCCTTCGCTCAGCGCCCGTGAGTACTGGCACCAAGACCAAACGTCACTTTTCAGGCTGGCTACAGGACTCAACCCCGATTGCTTGTACGGATCCAAGGAGCTCCCAGCACAGGACATTGTCGACACTAGGCGATCCGCTATTGTGGAAGTTCAGGCTGACCGGCCTGGCCGGATCGAGAGAGCTGTTGACACCAAGCTACCTACTTCCAGAAAGACCCAATTTGCACGGTCTCCCTCTCCAGTTGAATCAGACTCCGGCAATTTTGCTCTTGTAGTTTACAGGAATGATGCCGATACAAAAAAACTCCGAGTGGAGTTCAACAAGCGATGGACCCTGCAGCTGGAAGAAAAGCCGCCCGAGCAAGTCCTCCGGACAATTCAGGGTCAGAGAAAATGCCGTTATTGCTATATATCTACTTCGTGAGTCCTACAAGTAATGTCCGGAATGCCCACCCTAGTGACAGTCACGCGACTTTAGGTTCTCAAGGTCACACGACAAGAGCTTTTGCTGGTCCTCATTTTCACATGCGGCTTGCCTTGGCTGTACGCATGCAGGGCTTGTATGTGATGTTGTGCACGAATCCAGGGCACATGGTTTGTCCATAAAACGCCTCCAAAACCGAGGTCAGTCCATTGCTATGCTATTTTCCAGTTCAATTACTAATACTCGCCATAGAACTCCCGGAACTCACATTTTCTCACGTATGGGCTTTTATTACGCGCAGGTTACCGTCCATTGAGCTCGATATCGCTCGGAATTTGCGCCAGACCCGGTCGAAATGCTTGCACTGTATATTGGACCTTCAGCGTAGGGAGGTTTGTAGCCGGCAAGCATCTCTCAAGGAGATTGAGACCTTGGCGGATTTGAGGGGGATGCCGAAGAACACAATGGTGGCTTGCGAGACGTGTGAAAACAACAGGGAACGTGGTGACGAAACGACATCGAGATGTTCCATCATCTGGTTCAACAAGCAGACCAACCGGCTACATATCGTAGAATTGCTCTGGAGAAGGGAGGCTGATAGTCCAAATGTCATACAGGCCGCTATTCATAAGCTTCCTCTCTATGACAACAGCGAAAAGACTGCAAACGAGGTGCGCAACCAGCAGCACCTAGTTGTTGCCAGTCAAAATGAAGTACCTCGGACTCGCCGCGCTGGGGGGCGTCAGGAGATAACTCCCGCAAATCACGCCAGTCGTCTAGAGGTCAACAATCGTCGAGTTTCGGATCCTCCTCGTCGTCTGTACCGCTACTCGACCTTACGCGAGCGCCGCCGATCCGCAAGCCCTCCTCTTAATCACATGTTCCCGGCACGCCGCAGGCTTGTTCAAAGGTCAAGATCGCCTATAACGAATCGACGTATCACCTCCCTCAGCGATGGCACTGGAGTCAATGGCTACCCTCGCCAGCAACAAAACTGATCCCTCTCCCTTGCCTCTCAATCTTAACGAGTTTTATCTTTGTTTTTCAACATCCGGCTTCAGTCTTTTGTTTCCGTCCGATCAGATTGGATTTATTGTCCTCGAATCTAAATTGACCGGACGACGTCACTATGTTTCCTATTCTCCTGTTTTTTTCTTCCTGCGGTACATGATGCGACGTACTGCGGGATGGGTCCCTGAGTGTTTTGTAGGGTTGTACTTTTATTGCGTATCCGTACCTACCTAGCATGAAGCAATTACAGCAGCTGCGAGCATTTTTCTGTACACTAGATAAGCATATGTGTACTGTGTCGGCTTCTCCGCACTGCGAATACAACTCTTCTGGTCACATACAATCACTCGGTGTTTATGTCAGTAGAATGGGGCCAGTTGGGAGATGAGCCTTTTCGTCTTTGGATTATGTATCACACGTCATTGGAAACGATTATTCTTCACACCAGTGGCACACCCGTCTACTCCACACCGTCCCAAAGCCAGAAATAAGAATGGAGGTTTGATGCCAAGCATAGTTACCCTGTACCCTAAGTTCAACTCCCCCTTGCAAGGATTATAGATATCTATAGCTGTCTTTTTGATCATCAATCACTACAACATCACAACCCCGACGTCCATACCAGCTCTAGCTCTTACGACCCCTTCAATGAGCCTCTTCTCCTCTCTCCTCGCCGCCGCGGCCCTCGTCGCCTCCGTAACCGCACACAGCATCCAACTCCACCCCCACAGCCGCGAGTGTTTCCACGAGAACCTCCACCACGATGATCGCATGACCGTATCCTACCAAGTCGGCGACCGGGAATTTGGGTCTGCAGGAAACCTAGACATCGATTTCTGGGTTCGTCCCCCCTCCCTAACCCACAAGTCACTAAGAATGGTAGATCCAAGACCCAACCGGAAACCTCATCGATAACAAGAAAGCCGTGACGGGGGGGAACTCGGAGTTTGAAGCAAAGCTGGACGGTCGGTACACATACTGTTTTTCGAACGAGAATTCGAATGTGGCGCATAAAGAGGTGTTGTTTAATGTCCACGGTGTCGTATTTGTTCCGGAAGATCCGAATAACTCGGATCCACTTGAGAAGGGGGTTAAGACGCTGGGCGAGCTGTTGAATCAGGTTAAGGATGAGCAGGAGTATGTTTCTTCGATTTACTGGGAGGTGGGGGCTGACAGGGGCAGGTATATCGTGGTCCGCGAGATGGTACATAGGAATACGGCTGAGAGCACGAATTCGAGGGTTAAGTGGTGGAGTATTTTCCAGCTGGGCGTTGTGGGTGGGAATGGGGTGTTTCAGGTGTGGTATTTGAAGAGGTTCTTTGAGGTGAGTGAGTATGTGTAGGGGTGGGAATGTAAGCTGACAGGGGAAATAGGTTAAGAGAGTTGTGTAGGTTTCTGGGGGGTTAGGCGGCATTTGCAGTAGTTGAAGCTGTTAGCGTGCGCGTTGTTTCATGGGTTGGGTTGGGGAATGGGTGTATAACACGGACGGAATGCTATAATGAATTGAGCGATGGTATTGGATTTCTGCTTGGAGTCTTGTTCTACGGGGTAGAGTACCAATCTGAATAGAATCACATGTAGTAGCAACCTTAGTTTCCTTTACCGCCGCTCGCAGTCCCCTTCAGAACTGTATTGATTTCTAAACTGATATCAACTATCGTCCGTGAGTGAGCACGGTAGCTAACCCACCTTCAATTGCCCTGGCAACTTCAAACTGAACCTCATGTTGTGCTTTGACATGTTTCTCGAGTACAACAATAGCGTCTTTCAGTGAGAGAAGCGGGAGCTACTTGTGTGGGTACAAGCTTTCTTACGTAGAGCTTGGAATACGTGCGAGTTCTTGGATTAAGGGATTGAGATCTAGCAGGAGTTGGGTGTTGGACATAGTTTGTTGCTGGTGTCGCTGGATGTCGGTCGCTGAGGTTGTGGAAATTGAAGATGGTGGACAGGAGATATTGTCGTGAGGGTCACGACGCCCCTCCGTCCTGACATCCTTCCAAGACTTTTTGCCGTGCTGACGCGCGGGTGGATTACTTAGACAAATATCTGAACTAACTACATCACCATCAAACATGACAGCCAGTTGTGAATTGTGCTGGAAGGCCATAATGCCAAAGTAGAGGAATCAGAGAAGCTGGCATTTGCGGTGATGGATTAAAAACAATATTTTGGTTGAATGTCTGCTCTTGCTATCGTTATCACAATGACCGCTGCATGCAGGCCACCCAATGACTCAAGGGAGAACTTGTGCTCAGATATCTGGTATACGAGAGAGAACACATGATTACACCAAGTTCTAGTGCACATACAGAAGAGAATGACACTGAACATTGAAACAACTTCTCAACACATTCATCACAAACACAGAAGCCTGTCCATGTCCTATGTAACTGTTTGACTGAATGACTAAGTTGCTCTCTGGTAGAACCTACTGGATATGCTGTTACTACTGAAGAAGCAATCACAGATGGCATGCTGAGTTGATTCTTGCTACATCTTCACCAGCCCACAGGCACATGCACACCCAACGCTACAGTATGTTATGTACAAAATCACAGTAAGACGCATTGCACAATGGCAATAATTCTTGTGCATAGTGAAGATATACCACAATGTCCCCTGGGCTTCTCGCGCTTCAGTGTGACAAAAAGTCTTGGAACGATGTCAGGATGGATGGTCCGAAGGGGCGTCATCCCGGTATGAAGTGATACTGCCTTTCACCAGGTGTCACTCGGTTGTAATGTGTTTTACCGTGTAACCACCCACGGGCTAGCAACTGATCATGCAAAAAAGCATGCAAGTGCCAGAAGCAGGGATGCTTAATTACCCTGCACATAAACTCAATTTTCACTCTCTACCCACAATAACGCTACCATGGGTAGAGTGAAGTGCAGAGATGCAGCGACTGACAGAGAAAATGAGATTTGTGAAGCCAAACATGAATACCGCTCAGGTCTTGAACCATCTATTTGCACTGCTGCTTCAACTTACAGTATACCATATGGAAACTTGTAAGACTGACTTAGAGAAGCACAGCCAAGGAGTGCAGCACATGAGAAAGAGCAGCTGTTTACTCCAGAAGAGGAGAAATCAATTGTCGGGTTTTGTAAAACTCTAGATGACTTGTGACACCCATTGCAAGGGAAGATAGTTAAGGTATTTGTAATGTCCCTACTGCCCCCACATTGGTGATAACAACTTGGTATGCATTGGATAACATGCTTTATCAACCGCCATCCTGCAATCACTATAAGGTGCAGCCAACATCTAGATCAATAACAGTGGGCTAATGCAAATAATTCTGCAATTTTAAAGGACTTTTTTTCGCAAGGTATATCCATTTAGTTTATACATTAATTTGATGCTAATACTGGTCACTGTAGCTTGGAAAACTTGTTAGAAAGCTCAATTTACAACCAGAAAACATTTACAATATGGATGAAAAGGGCTTTCTACTTGGTTAGACTTCCAAAGTGAAGGTCATATACCATAGAGGTCAGAAGAATTCCCACTATACCCAGAATGGAAATTGCAAAATAGTTACAGTTATACAGTATATTACTACAGATGGTGTAACAGGCGGGGTCAGTCGGAGGTAATATTGGTAACAAATAATGTGATATCGTAAACAAGACAAAGGCGCTCGAAGTTTGTTTCAAGGAATCAAGGCAGGACGAAAGTTAAAGTTGTTTCAAAGTTGTAACTTGCTTTGCTATATAAGTGAATGAGTAAAGAGAGAAGAAAAGGAAATCCTGCAATGCCAATAACCTCTCTTTATATACAGTTCATCTACCACCCTCGAATTGTTCCTCATACTCCAATGTACTATTCAAATTCTATCCTATGATCCTACACACCACCAACTTAACTTTTATCAATACAACCATGCTATATTAGCCGACGTCACAATATCTCAGGCCACTTCCATATTGTAACGAACTATACCACCTGTTAGGGGTTCTCCCTTAACGGTGTCTAAGCAACCTTGAATAGCGATAGATACATGTTACTTCTGATAGTGGTATGCATAATACCTATCTTTGCATCTCAAGCATTGTCACGATTACCTTTAGCAGGGTATGCGTGGGACACGCCTCGATTGAATAAGGTTAGGCTTAGCGGATTCATTGAAGCTCACGCTGTGGCAGCTGATTTGATGATGCAATAACACTGCCAGATCGAAAGGGCTTTAACCCTGCTGAGCGTGTTATTTTCAACCAGATTCATTACCAGATACTAGCGGGATCATGTCTGATAAGACACAGCAGTTGATAGCCAATATGCGAGTACGTGGGATCTTAGAGCCAACCTCTTATGTGAGGTTGGAACTCAGGTACTCCCCGGCCAAAGGGAACAGTCCCGGTCTGAGTATGGTGTAACTGAGGGATTATGATGTTGGCTGTTGATATGAGGTCTGGAGCATCCCTGCACATTGACTTGTGACAGTATGGCAACTGCAACAATACGACTTGTCTTAGAATACATGCGTATGTGTCATTTAATCTATATTGGCATAGTATTGGTTGGTCGCGATATAAATCTATGACACAATGGTACTACAGTATTCATTTGTGGAAAGCGTGGTTCAACTATGTTGAATACGTGTTCCAATTACCGAACCATACTAGCGCAAGATGTCCAAGTTGAAGTTATCATCTGATATAAGATATCGTACGAGTGTGGTCTGATTCTTATCAGGAGCGTAACGCTTTAATACCTCACCTGCATGAACACGATAACCTTGGGGATTTGTGGCAACCTCTACCATGCGCATTCATTTCAAATGGAAGTCGCAAAGTACCTTGCTGTCATAATCATGGAAACAAAGCATGGGTGTGCATACGTAACATTCCGATGAAGTTTCTATAAAGAGGTCACATTGTCCCGACAATGAGAAGAACAAGCTCTAGCAGCGACACAGTCTATGATACGTACCAGCGAAAGAAGACCTTTATTTATTAATGTGTTTTCATGATACTTATATCTACTATTTTTATCATATATAAAATCTATTAGCTTTCTGTAGCAACAGCCCCGCACCTTTGATAAGTATTCCTGCATGGTTATTACGTTCGGAAACGACAATGACGTTATAGTATACACTCTCGAAAGGATTATATCTTACCGCATGGTTAATCATCATATTTTCGTGACTCAATGTGTTTGGTGGCTTGCGTCAATTATTGGGTTACAGGAAAGATTAGTTATCCATATCGATAACCTTCAGATACAATCAGAAGACTATCAAAAGCCTAGTGCTACCCACTCTGACCTTGGCAACATTCATTCCAGTCGGGTGCAGCAAGTCGAAAGAATCGACTCAGGTGTCTCTGAGTACGCTAGTGTCGAGACAAACGATTCTGAGTTTGAGCGACAGGATACTATTCTAAAGGGTTGCAAGGAGTTTTTACTAAAGTGTGAGGAAAGTCGGAAGGGCTGTGTTAAGAAGTCTCGGAAGCAAAAACGGAAGGATCTTGTCTCCAAGGGAAATGAACCCGATATTGGGGTTAGGAAATTTAAAAAGAACCTAAGGACTTATCATACCCTAACCGATGGGATTGAAAAGTCCGAGTTAGATCGATGAAAGGCCGCCGGTGAGTGTCAATGTTGTGCCTGGCCAGGTGATCGCAAAGGTGTACATAAAACTTTGGATTGCTTTACGTCAGGAAACACATATTCTGTCATGTGTAATTTACCACAGGCTATATGGCCTACCGTAATCTCCTGTAACACCAATAACGCCACATAATGAAAGAACCCCAGAGCTGTTTTAAGTAATGCACGATAATACACCTGTAATGTACCGATAGCATAACTGAAGTATTACTGTAATGCAACTGTAGCACATATATTATACTGCAATTTATGGAGAATACTATATATTCAAGAGTTACTTATTTATTAACTACTCTAACATGTGTACACTCTGACTCTCATGACTCCAACAAGCTCACTCCCACAACTCTGACATGCTCACTGTAACTCTGACCTACTCGCTCCCACTCCAACTTTGACATGCTCACTTTCACCACCGATCTGCTTGCTCACACAACTCTGACATATTCACTTTCCAACCTCAGATATGCTTGGTCTCACTGCTCCGACATGCTCACTCTCACCTCTCTGGTACTGTGGCTTCGCTGGGAGCCAGATGGTAGTGGTGGATCTGGCTTCGCTGGGAGCAAGCTGGTAGCGGTGAAATGCTCACTCTTACCACTCTGACAATCTGGCTTCGCTGGGAGCAAGCTGGTAGCAGCATCAGCAAAATGTAAAATGGTTTGGAAGTTATAACTGAACAATTCAGCAACTCTGAACAGCCACACTGATCCTTCCAGATGCATCCAGATGCTCCCAAATAGGCTGAATGCAATGCAATATGTGCTCAGGTACTCCGAGACTACATTCCCGGTGCTCCTCAATGCTCCGGAAGTTGTGGAACAGAATACAAGAATATCCTGAAGAGTGTATAGATGTCTTCAAAATGCTACAAAATTAAACTATTAGAATGTGCAAATTTCGGAGCTATTGGGAGTATTGGGAGAATTGGCCGCGTCTCCAAGACTATTCCGGTGCACCTTGAACCTGAAGGCATACTCTGCGGGAGTGATTTTTATAATGTTTAGGTCAAATAGTACAATTCGATTACCAATCTTCCTCCTGCACACCTTGATCCAGGCATGTAAGTTTAATATACAGTCCAGTAGGTGTCTAAATCCACATGATTATTTACAAGCCATACGCTATCGATTCTATTGGATGCAGCATTCTCTTGCACCAAATGTGCTGGTCCAACAATTGCTCCGACAGGTACAATATGCACCTTATCTGTCTGTTTGACAACCCGGATAAACCTGTCAACACAATCAGCCCAACCATGCGGATCTTTGTACTTTGTTGGAATTACCACTGCATATTCTTGAGCTCGAGGATGTAATATCCATTGTTCAGTCTTTTTGCACGTCTTAGAAAATATCGGTATCGTTTTTCCGGCAGGCAGACGCTCCTGAAATTGGAGGATCTGATTCGGTGGAGTCTAGCTAAAGTATAATACAGGAAAAGAAGAAACATGGGCTTGGAAGGTGTTATTGAGATTACTTTCCGTATAGTGGACCCAGATGTTATGAGATTTAGGCATAATCCCTTGGTTGGCATTGGTATAGTCTACCTTGCAATCAAGTCCCAGACGCTCAACAGATGTAGGGCAGTGAAATGGTTGACGGTAGTACAACAGCCCATTGTGAAGTTTAATAAATATACTGTCTATGAGTACATTCTGATCATATCCGAGCACCAGTCCACAAACCTCGTGTCCCCAGTCCTCTTCAATTTGTGCACGGAATAGCTGTCCAAAGTTGGGAATTCTGAAATCTTCTGATGCATCGCTGAGTAAGGTTAATATGATACTTCTGCACATGCCGCAGACATGGGTTTCTCTCAAATGATGTACCTGTTGTGATACGGGGCGGAAAGTTGGCTCTTCCTGACATTGCTGGACGGGTAAAAGATCGGCTCTGCGAGTATTTCACCATTTATCGGTAGCGGATAGTAGGTTGAAAACTTTTGCTGAATGTATATAGTAGCAGCCTTGGAGGGCAAAATGAGACAGCATCTCCTGCATATAGTCAAGACCGGGACACCGGTCATTGTGTCTTTGCATCTGTCAAATGTAATTAACTTTATTTGGAGATCAATATGCCTCTGTCATATTGACTATATGTAGCCGTTCAGAATTATCGGTGGTGAAATTGTTGCCAGAACCCATTCGCCGAATTGACTCTGATATATGGCTCACAAGATGCATCTTTGGATATCCGAAATGAATTACACGCTGTTTGATCGTTTTCCGGAGCTCCTGAACGCCAATTGCCTTCCACTAAGCGTCAAATTTGATTAAGCGGATGGACAGTTCCTTCTTGAAACGCATCTGCTCATTCGAAGTGATAACATAAATCTCTCTCTCCTGCTGATTCGCAATGCGGTCTGTATTAGCAATACTCCAAGTGGTGGCTTCAGTCTCAGCATCGGATAGACGGACCTGAAATTCCACAGGCTTGTCGGTGTTCATGTTCGCTGCTCCATAAACCTCTTCTTCTGCTACAGTTTTTATTTGAGCAAGTTTTTTGGCGAATGTGCTTCTGGGACCGGTTGCTTTAGTCCCAACTTCCTGCAATAGTTGTCGCTTATCATGTTGGAATAATTTATCGAAAAGTTTGCATTTAACAGGTGTCACCTGATGGATTTTGCGCTCTAATCGCTCGATTGCACTGTGCCGATCAGCATCTGACCATGTAGTTGCCACTTGTCGGGCTCTATTCAGGTGCACTTGAAATCGCCTTCGTTTGGTTGTAGTAACCTTTGCAGCCCCATACACCTGAACCTCCATTGCAGCACAGATTTTATGAATCTTTTGTTCACGTAACTGATGGGATTCTGTTCCCAACAGTTCATCCATGTGGGCCTTCGCAGACTTCGACATTTTCTGTTCTCGAAAAGCACCCTTCTTCTTGTACAATTGCTTTAGCGCATCATCTAGTGCTGTGAGGGATAGATCAGAGTGATTTTGTTGGCTGACAAGTAGAGAGAATTCACATAATGCCCGCACTGCTCCCATCACCATTTCATCAGAGGCTGTTTCCGCCGGAGTTTTCCCGTCATCCTTGGAGCAGTCATAAATTGGAGCGCAATTCACTGCCAGTGTTCTGATTATGCCCCAGATCTCTTTGCCCAGCCAGACATCAGCAAAATGTATTTTAGTCTCTGGAAGACTCCAGGAGTGTCTGAGAGGATGTGGAGTGTAAACTTAGAAGCGTCAATTTCAGGAGAGTATCGGACCCTAGGAGGGCATTCCGGCTGGCCTTCAGAGTAACTGGGATCTCTGATGACTGGTACAGAAGTAACTGGGATCTCTGATGACTGGTACAGGAGTACGATGGGAGTGATTGTGATAAGTTTGGGAACACATTGGAGCGCCGGAGGGAACTTTGGGTGCACTTGGAAGTGTCGGCAAACCAATGCGGAAATCACAAACAAACTCTGAGAGATGCCAGGGTTCCTATAGATATTCATTCGGAGGACTACAGGTGTTATCTGAGACTCTCCAGATGTCCACGAGCAATCGATTTCCCTCAACCGCAAATATGATGGATGGATCATTGTTCATTATCAATTCTGAATCATACTGGCTACCATCTTCTTCAACACTGTATTTATTGCTGGTGTGACGAACCTGTCGAGACGATTGATTGATTGAGTCTAAGTCTAAGATGACACGTAGCCTATATACTAGCTGCGAGCCCTAACCCACAGCCACGTGATGACGTACTCTACAAAGACTCGGTCTAACACTCCTCCAGGGCGTTATCACGTCCGTCAAACACTAAGCCATTGAAAAAACAGACAGAAAACAAGCAGAAGACAGAAGCCAAATCATGCCATGCTCTGAGCTCCTCCCAAACGACCATTCTCCCGCTCATGCCATTGGAGGCGTCAATCATATGCCTATTCCTGAGCTCGGTAGTCGATTGTGCTGTCAGCTTCAACTGTCTTGACTTCCAGTCAACCGCTCCTCCGAAGGTGGCACACAGTCCTGTTGTATCGTGATCGGTATCGCATTGAACTGTATCGAAGGTACTGCTCCAACCAGCTGGAGCATTGTTGATTCCCGTTCGCAGCCTCTCGGTCCCAATCATGGGTTGTGCTGTAGATGTTGAAATTGGAGACGCTTCTCCGTGGCGATGTGGACTTCCGCTCGACAAACGAAGCGGAAGATCGTCGTTTCCCTTTTAAAACACAATTGCTCATAACCTGTTGTACGGTGGCAGATGCTGGAGTAGTCGAGTGCGTGCGTGCGTATGCGAAGGTGTGTCTGTGTCGGAATCATGTCGAAATTGGCATAACCTGCTGTACGGTGGCGCGTCGAAATTGGAGACGCTTCTCCGTGGCGATGTTAACTTCAGCTCGACGAACGAAGTGGAAGTGTTGATCATAGCCGGTTCCGTTGCTGATGCTTGTGTAGTCGAGTATGTGTCGGTGTCGGTGTCGGTGTTGGTGTTGGTGTTGGTGTTGGTGTTGGTGTCGGTGTTGGTGTCTGTGTTGGTGTCGGTGTTGGTGTCGGTGTTGGTGTCGGTGTTGGTGTTGGTGTTGGTGTCGGTGTTGGTGTTGGTGTCGGTGTCGGTGTCGGTGTCGGTGTCGGTGTTGGTGTCGGTGTCGGTGTCGGTGTTGGTGTCGGTGTCGGTGTCGGTGTTGGTGTTGGTGTTGGTGTTGGTGTCGGTGTCGGTGTTGGTGTCGGTGTTGGTGTTGGTGTCGGTGTCGGTGTCGGTGTCGGTGTCGGTGTCGGTGTCGGTGTCGGTGTCGGTGTCGGTGTCGGTGTCGGTGTCGGTGTAGGTGTAGGTTTCG
>Ga0307514_10000267_pt1 | contig 134071 bp, 131 predicted proteins | sample 16_EM_MG_FD_203088 | JGI IMG/M metagenome (GOLD analysis project Ga0307514, IMG submission 203088) | Populus trichocarpa ectomycorrhiza microbial communities from riparian zone in the Pacific Northwest, United States - 16_EM | ecosystem: Host-associated > Plants > Roots > Unclassified...
AAACATCGCCAGGCGTTGTGTAAACGGCTACTGCATAACTGCAACCCCTGCGAAGAGTGTAACATACGTGTCGTTCTGATGGTGCGTATACGTCACCACATTCCGGACGCAAAGTAAAGGAAGCCTCACGCCGGAGTGGCGAGTGTAATATACAACGCGACCCGTCGCAAGAATAAGAGGCATGGTATAATAGCCGCCGCAAGGGAGGTATGCAACGCGACCCGTCGCCCAAGCGACGGGTCGCGTCTGATTCTCCGTCAGAGGGTACAAGATTCCGCCAGAGCCGTCAGAGCCGTCCGGAACACCCGTGTGTTTCAGACGGAAACTAGAGTTGTTGCTGATGTACAGAGTGGGTGATCCCCTGGTTCTGTTGGTTATTATGACCAACAAAACACATTCCTCTAATTTTGCTGGCGAGCAGAACGTATGGCCTATGTGTTTCACAAGTAGCAATCAATCTTAGAGGATCGGCCAGATGCCATCAATGCACATCGTCGTAATGGTCACTCTCCTGCCACTTGCTCTCAAGAGCTGCAATAAGCCGCAGCAGCAGCTGCATCAGCAGTGGCACCCAAACTGAGAGGTGCAGAAAGACGTATTCAGGGGGGTACAACAGCCTTTTACTGTTAAACAGAATCCCAGTGCCTAGAGCAGGTATTACAACATGCTGTGTGCTGATGGCAACGTCAGACTTTGCAAACCAGTTTCAGCCACATGGGTTGCAGATCGCCCAGATTATAGCAATATGCATCCTCTCAAACGTCATTTCTGTGTTTCATGCAAGTGTCCCAACCACAAACATGGAAATTATGTCCCTGCTGACATGCAATACCACTGGTGGGATCACAACCTTTCCAGAATGCTGTGCATTGCTAACTGCAATTCAGCCAATGCCGAACTGGCGTCACTCCATGTTTCACAAATGTTCAACATCTTCCAATATATTTCCTGCATCATGAGTGACCTTCCTATTCCCGACCACCTCCACACAATGCAGATCAGCATGTCTGAATCCCTCCAGAAGTATATTTTCCACATCATGAAGACACATGCATGGCTCGCCAAGAACAATGGAATTTGGTTGCCTGTGCCTGATTACGATGACCTAAAAATACAAACTAACACATATGAAGCAGTTTCCCACCGAAATGGGAAGGAAATGTAATAAATGAGCCAGTACCTGCATGGAGTGGTAACCCAGTCAATAAAAGATGGACGCCCTGCACAGCAGCGCATATGAGATCGTGCAATTGAACGAACACTGGTATTGCTCCAATTCTCCATCTGTGCTTGTTATGAATCCCTCGCTGAGGCAACAGTAAGCACTATGGAGTACACCTTGCATCATTTTCACACTTTGAAAGATGTTTCCTTCCTTGCCCAAGCAGCAGATAAAATGAATCCAAAGCCAATCCCCTGAGAATGAGACTGGTGAATAAGTTAAAGGTAGTCAAGGAAACAAATGATGAAACTTGAACGCCACGCACAAAGCATTGGAAAATGAATCCCTGGCAGGAGAACATCAGCCTCGGAATATATGTATCCACGAAATTCCAAGCTGACTTCATCTTGGCAAGCATCCAGTTGATGTGTCACTGAGTGAAGCAGATTAGTCGATGCAGAGCCTTGTTACAGTACTGTTCCAAGACATTTGAACAACCACATAAAATGCACCTGAAGAATGGTTGGAATACCTCCAATCACAATCTCAACTAGCTGCCACAAGTAATCGCCTTTCAGCATCGCATTCACTACACCAAAATGATGGAGCTCAATCTCAAAGCCCTCGCTCAGCGTGGGGAGAACTGTGCTGCAGCCTGCTACGTCCACCCTCCTGGTGCTGACCTAGCTACCACCTTGAGCTATTAGTCATATTCGACGCCCGAATTCATGTGTTCACACAATTGAGCAATGTATTGACTATGGAATTAATGTTCAAGTTCAAGATTCAGTAGATGTACACATATCGCAGATGTATCAATGCACAAGAAGCCAGAGCTGTTGGGCAGGGGATCGACGGAACACCAGGGTGTGGATACAGCCTCACCCCGGGAGAAGTGATAGCGCTCAGTAGGTGCTTCTCCCGTGGAAACTGCAATGACGAATTAACATTCAGCTCTTAAATGCAGATGAAGCATTTCATGAGTACTCTACATCCTTAGTGCTCACCACAATTCCTGACAACTTGGGTAACGTGGATTCCATCTTGAAATTTGTACGAATAATAACAGCACTGGAAGCTGTTGCTTCGAAAGTTTTCAGTGTGCCATATATTGTCAGCTGGGGGCACCACATTCCAGACAGAGCAACTAGTAGTACGACCTGAAATGGATGGAACATGCAATGCATTATCAATAGCCACCTTGTTCTGGCACCTTGGAATTATGGGTGCAATTAGTAAAGACAGAATTACATGTTTTGTGCAGGTAGTAGGAACGTGAAGAGAGATTTTCACACAGTCACCAATCACATTACAATTCCTATGCAAGTTCATATACAATGAACCAATTGCAACAAATGACGACTGTCTGCCCCAATGCCAGAGGGTGTGTTTAAACTCAAAGACCGACAGAGTGAGAAGACACAGTATAACGATGATAATCAATGAGCGAGATGGAATCTAATGCATGCGATTGACGCCAGACCCAGAGGTATCTTTTTCTGGGGTGTATTTGAAGATGCTGAAGTAGTCCTCCACCCGGACTGAATTGATTTTTGTTAATGTATTTCCCAATTGTGGTGAATTTAGAGATTTGGCGTACAGTGGTGCCAAAGTGGATACATCTGCCAAGTACAAAGTTGGAGCAGGTCAAAGATGTGTACAAAAGGATTCATTCTATCCAACTACCAATGAGCATAACGCTGAATCTGCCAAATGGGATGATGGAGTTTCGATAGACACTTTCAAAGTACCTGTTACACTTCACTTGTTGGTGCTGAAGTCTCCATATTATCAACACAAGTATGTGGCAAAACTCATTTCAGTTACTGAAGAGGAGTGGCATCAACCATTTCCGAGTGTACTTCCAAGCGAGTTTGACAGCTGACTCCATGACATTCTCCAAGCAATCTCAACTCCAGATGCCTGGAGCATCTTCAACTGACCTTGACTTTATTCTACTAGAGCTGCTCCAAGACCACTTCTGAGTACGCTTGAATGCTATATCAAAGAACATCTACAAGCCATCTCTGGTTTACTCTCCATGAGTATCTCCAAACTATCTCGACTACTGTCTCCAGGAGCATCTCCCGCACTGTAACACCAGGAGCACTCCAAGCTTTCCAGGCAATGTAATATCCTTACTCACTTCAGGACTTGCTTTAATGGTATATTAGAGGCTTTGCTTAGGATGTAGAAAGTCACTTGAAGATTCAAAACGAAAAGAATTGGTTGTTTCAATGCGTATTGTTCAGGCTTGTTCCCCTCGTTGAGAAGGTTGCCTTCGCTTTACATATGCGTTTACAATTCCCTTTCCCGCCCGAAACACGCACTCTCTTTGCAGGAGAGTCGATCGCACGTATGTCTTTAGCACCAGCGAGTGTTGGAAGTTATTGACATCTGCGTATATCGGTAGGGCTCTTTTCAGGTTGATGACGCCATGCTTGGCACTCGGAGAATATTGTGCATGCATAAGTTGATTCCGTAACGAGCTTAGTTAGCCACGCTCAGTGCGGGGGATCTGGAAGAGCCCTGCGGATTTGTTTGTTTTGTTTTAATCATTCTGCATTCACTCAATCTAGTGTATGGCAGTGCCCCCGCCCGAAAACCTTTCTGACATCAACAAGTGCGTTCCCATTTTGAGGCTACACTAGAGTATAACATATGAACCTCAAAAGGACGGTAGTGTGCAACTGTTACGCAAGTGTCAAACGCAGATAAATATCAAACCGATGGACTAGTGCCCACCTAGCGATGAACCCCAATACTCGGCATTCGATGTAACCCATGGTTGGAGACAACTATTGAATATCACCCGGTGAGGGCTCTGCGACGAAGATGGTGGGCATATCTCCCGCAATTTAGATTCAAATTTTTATTTGCGTACATAATAAGCTACGGAAAAGCAGACCTCCCAACGGTGGAAACCAATTGGGTTTCCGCGGGGAAACTGCACTGCACCAACTACTTAATTGTTCAAACTGCACTGCATGCTAAACCAGTGCAATGAACTGGTTGACAACTGGTTCAACTGTATATATTCGGTTCAACTATCTTAAATGGTTCGCGCCTCCGTACAACGCTCGCTCCGCTCACTTATCAATTAGTGACCTTCGCTTCACTACGGTACTGAGTCTTCGCCCCCTCCTTCACTTCGTTCAGGGGTCTCCTATTTACCAATCAAATGAAATAATAAAATACCTCCTTCTCGAAAATAAAAATAAATAAAAACAGCTAAACAAACCTCGATACATCCAAATATAGAGCATAATCATCCACAGTCGGCATTATAAATGGTCCCCCACGCCGACCTATATGCTCCCGCGGGTCCTGATCCCGCCCACACATCCACAAACACGCCTTCCGCCAGTCCTTAACTTTCTCTTCGCTACCGCCCGCCGACCTCGAATAACGTAAATCCCAGTCTGCCTTGATTAACATGAACATCAATGACCAGACCACTCTCTGAATACTCGGCATCTTCAGATCCAAGTCTCGGACAACAACAAACCGTTCATCGTAGCTTCTTCCCTCGCTCCTCGCAATCCCCTCCCAATCGATATTCTGTCGCTCATGGATCGTTCCTCCAAATTGTTCAATCAGATTGTCCGACCACTTCCGCAATTCCGGCAAACGCTCATGCTGAATCAACACCAAGCTAATTCCACTTCGATCGCCAGATCCGATTCGATTGACAGCTATCGCCTTCCAGTCCTCCAATATCTTCCACAACTGATCCTCGCCGTACTTCTGCGACCCGTCGAAATCGTCTGAGCAATACTGTTTTTCGATGCCGCCTGCCCATTCACCCACAAATGCTTGTGAAAACCAGAAATAGCCATTCTGAGAACGAAACCGAAACATCCCTTCCAGTCGCTTATCAGATGACCTCTTGTCAGCAATCGGTGCTTCCGTCTTCTCTTCCAACATCCATCACCGAAATTACAATCGTCCTCCATAATAAAATCACTGACTCTGTATTTGCTTTCGCCGTCTTCGTTGTCTCAGTCTTCACTTCCTCCGACTCCGCTTTCTCTGTATCGATATTCGTGTTGCTATGGCTCCGATAATCGTAAACCTGTTGTCGCACGCGTAGCTACTACCACCGGAGACAGGGGATCCCACTCCTACTTATACACCGCGACCCCTCATTACCGAGGGCTCCTATCCCTGCAGTACTGTTCCAAATCCACAGTAAACTCTCGTCGTTTTGCCAAGTTCCACCTGCAGCGTTCTGGACTAATACCTGCGTGCTGAGATTATACCCCTTCTGGGTATTCCTTCCATTCCTTGGGCACACCCTGTTTATGAGGAGTATACCACACCTTTTTTAGCGGCGGAGTTCGGACTCCGACCTTGCTAATCTGGGTGCCAGGTTTATCCGCAGCACCTTCCTGTTTGGGATCGTGACTTAGTAAGTCCCTGTGACCTGTGAGCTGACTTCTGCATTATCACGTAATTACAACCTTGTTAGCTATAAGGTTTGCAAAGCCTGTGATCACGTGATAAGTCTGAACATGTACTTTAACTACAGTGCAGTACTGCTTCATACTTGCAAGTAATATGGTATACTGAAAACTTGGTCACTTTACTGTAGACTCTGAGATTTCAATTGGTATCAACCAATAATCATTGGTATAGTTCAGTATAATTAAGTACTAAATGCGTCATACTAATTGCATTGAACTATGTTCAGCCTCAACCAAGAAAGATTGAACTACAGTTACCAGCAAGTAAGTATGTAAAGACTACCAGGTGAAGTAGCCGATTGGTGTCTGAGGGCTTTAGTTTTGAGTTCCGCAGAGCCTCATCCGCTGCATAACTTCCTTCTCACATTGTCCATTCTGTCACATAAGATCCAGATTCACCCCACCATATCGACACCAACTGCATCATTTCATCTATTACTTTGCATCTGTGATTGCAGAGCACACTTTTACCAATCTAGACTTAATCACCATACCCTCTAGGTTGTGATACTCTGATCTCATGGCTCACTAGCGCCTAACAGCTCAGTTATAGCTGGTTTCATCAGGCGGATATGATTGCTCAAAGTCGCAGACGATAGATATATGCCAGGGAGAGAGGAGGATGCAACTTCAATCTTGGAATCAAATTTAAAGGGTAACAATGGACCCCAGCCATGGAGACGAAAAATGTTTGCTGCCCTTGTGGATTCACTTGGTGCAAATGCAGCTTCGGATGCACCTGGTTGATGAACCCTATCTTCAAAATGATGGTACACATTGGGTTGATGAGATTCTCAGCCCGGCAATCAGTCGGAGGTGGTCACGGCTCAGTCAGAACCTAAAGCTTGCACAAATTTGACCAGAAGTTAAAAAGATGTCTTCTGAGGCTATCTAGAGCAGGCCAGAGAGGGTATGGCACTGCATTTGTCAAGGTATCGTTAACCTCAGTCACATCAACAATCAGAGCTATAGTTGGACAGACATTCTGTACTGCCAGTTTGCAATCTTCGCAAGGTGCCTCATAACCACCGGATTCTGTTTGTGAAGCCCAAGAATTCCTCAAACAGAATACTCACTAGAAGTGGTTCGCGCTCTACAAGGAACCATGTACAGAGCGTTCAATTGCCAAAGAACATTGGGCTGAAGGCTTTCGAGCAGCTTTTGACGTATATCAGATGATTGTTCTGCCCGACCTTTCATGGCTGGTATCCCCAGATATTGCTGAGTACTCTGCAATATTGAGATATATGGCTTTTCAGCTTCGATACGGGTACCATCATTTCGTTGCCACAAACTAGCAGCTAGGTTCAGTGACAGAGTCAGCAATCAAGGAAGCCGACCCTGGGACTCTGTGCAAAGAAGAACCACTTGTAAATGTGGATCCACCATGCTTGAACTTCACAGATGAACATGAAGGCCATACCATACAGATAACAATGGACAGGAGTATGCCGCATACAAACTTGAAAAGGCATGCACTGTGGGACTTTGAGATGTTTGAACGAGAAGTCTTTCTCAACTATGAAAGAAAGAAGTTCGACTTGGAAATGAGCGCCTACTGGCAAGTTAACACTATGATCCCCTCGAATGGCTGCAGGCACATATTAAAGTCCACCAACAGATGGAATTGACCCGAAACTATTTCCGCTAAAACCAAGGTATTAGAGGAGAGTGGAAGGTGTGGGATTATAGGCCTTTGGGAGGTAAATTTGAGGTTTCTGAATATCTACTGTGGTTGTAAGTGGCAGAGCCACAGTACCACACTGAGAGAAGCTGTTTGACATCAGGTTCCCCACTTAGCTGAGCTGAAGTTCTGTTATTACGTTGCTTGTGCAATTGAAAGTGCTCGGCACCACCACGATCCAAATTGCACAGAGGGAGTTGAAGGACTAATTGTGACGTTTCATATATATGGGCAGAAGTACGGGTGCATTTTATTGGACAACTATCCGGACCGAGCAAATGACTGTCTAATGGTCCATGCACAGCACAAGCATCAATGGCAACATCTCATCCGGTCGGGATGAGTTGCGTCAAGGCTCCGCTGAATACAGAAGATACACTTATTTGGTAGGTACTGGTCAATTCAACTAGATTGATTACAATGCTAATGGAATTCTTTTACATGGCTGTACAACCCTTGGCATTCTAGAGAGGACATGTGCAATAGGCTGGAACGCCACTGGACAATAATAGTTGAAATGGTGGAAGAAGTATAGGAAACTTATACACAGATAACTACTGTAGTGGTAGTAGAGCAAATCGATAAATCTGGGCGTGTGAGTCCAGAGGGAAGGGTTAGATTACATTTCCAGGTGAAGCAATCACAACATCAGGTCAGCTACTATACTCAATACTCATGAGTACTACAATATACTACCCAAGATCGAAAATTACTGATTTACTACAGAGTGTCTTCAAATCCCAATGATAATGAGATCTGTTACCTGCAAATAAGGGAAGACCAGTTATGAGGACAACATCAGAGTGTAATGAGACCCCTGACATTGACAGGCTCGACACATAAAGAGTACAGATGGAATGGTAAGCTCTTCAGGGGCCATCAACATGGTTATACTTCTAACTAGCTTCCTTACCTACAGGCAGAAATCATTAAGATCGTGACACAGAGGCCAGAGGAAGTTCAGATGCTTAACAATGGAGTCAGAGGCCACAAGAAGGCAAAGATGATTATTGCGACATCAGCAAAATATATATTAGTCTCTGGGAGTCTACAGAAGTACCTGAGAGTATGTAGAGTGTAAACATAGATGGGTCAAGATCAGAAGAGTATCAGACCATAGCAGGGCATTCCGATCGATGTTTGGAGTAGCTGTGATCACACATGACTGGTACAGAAGTCCCATGGGTGTGATTGTGATATGTTGGAGAACACTTTGGAGTGCCGCTGAGAACATGGGGTGCACTAGGGAGCACCTCAGAGCCCTGGAGACAAGACAGGGAGCGCCAACAACAATCTCTGGGGCCTGGTGATACGTCTTGGATCACACCAGATCGCAGTAGAGCAGTCTCGGAAAAACATCATCTTTGGAAATGCTGCAAGTATATCTCGAAATCATAGCTACTAGTTATCGCTCAACAATTGATTCAACTCATGAAATCTGATTGTATTCTCATCTATATATCTATGTATTGATGTATCTATGTATCTATAAAGCTACCCATCTACACATAATATATCTGGACTGGCTGCAGGCGGTGCTTGAGAGCAATTCGAGGTGAGTCTGTAAATGATAATCCAGGCAACTTAGAGATGTACTCTGAGGCTTTAATCGAGCAAGTTTAGAAATTCAATTTCAGGTGGTACATGAGCGTGTTTGTAGATACAGTTGGATGATGTGAACAAGTGGGCAGGGAGATACACACCAAGATTGTTATCGAACGTGTATCAATATGCAGGTTGGAGGCAGTCATCGTGCGAGATACATCATCTACATAGAGGCCGTGAACAAGCGAGGAAAATTACCTTACTTGGACGATTTTGAAGATGTACATTGAGGCTATGTTCGTGTGAACTTGGAGGCTGAATTTGTGCGACTGTGGTGATACACTTGTACACCGTGTTCATCCCAGATTGGAGAACGTAATCCTGTCAGTTTGCAGATGCACTTTGAAGCCATGATCGTGCAAACCTGGAAGCCATCATTTTGCATTGTTGGAGCTACACTTCGAGATTGTAATCGAGCAAGTTTACTGGCTATTATCATGCGAGTTTAGAGATGCACTTGGAGGCCATGATCATGTGCACCTGTAGGCTGTAATTGAGCGACTATGAACAAGTACTGTAGAGCAGTCGATGGACAGTATACTGTGTGCTGAGACACGTTGCATCAGTTAGTTAACTCGCAATGGTCAAAATGTGACAATGTGGCATTAACTTTGAGCTGTCATGAAGCTCTGGCTGGTGGTGGTCAATTGTGTGAGGAGATATGTCAGAAGCTGAACCTACATTCAGTGGTCGACACGTCATCCTGACGAAGAACGGATAACATACAATGATCAGTGGATGCTGTACTTGGTGTATCCAGTACGTGGAGTATGCAGTGCTCCGTGCATGCTGTACATAGTGTATGCTGAGCTCGGTGTATGCTGTACTCAGTGTATGCTGTACTCGGTGTAGGCTGTACTCATTGTATGCTGTGCTCGCTGTATACTGTTCTCAGTGTCAACTCATGCTCATGGCATAGAGAGATAGTGTGGGATGATTTCACATTGTATTTTGCAATAATGGTAGAGTTGTGGACAAGAGAAAGAGAGATGAAGGCTGAAGATGAGAATGATGTGGAGGATACATGGGGTATTGAGAAATCAGGGTTACACCATGCCGGAGTGGGTTGGGAAGACTTAGTCAGGAGTAATTACACACCTGATCCAGCCTTGTACCTGCCGGATTGGGGTCCGTAAATCACTTTGCACACATCATTCTCTTACCTCCCAATTTTCCATCATGATTTCCCACTTATTCTCTGATCTCTCTCTTTCTCATCCTGAACTCTACCATCATCTGAAAACATGAAGTTATGTCATTGCTCCCTATCTCTCCATGCCATCAAGAAGAGATATGACTGAGTACTGTACAAACCGAGCACAGCATTGGCTGAGTACTGCATACACTGCGTACGGCATCATCTCGAGGTCAACTCTCTCCCGCTCCCAGACTGACTCTCATCTTGCGGCCAACCATGATGTACTTAACTCCCTACATTTCCACAATTATAAGAATACCAATGAATCCGGTCTCAGCTTCCGTCAAGCCTTCCACTGGCATTAACGTCTCCAGATTGACCGCCTCCACGTACTCCTCCAATCTCGCTTGATCATCGCCATCAAATTCATCTCCAAACTTGCTCTATTACAGCCTGCAAGTATATCTCTAATTTCGCACCACCACGGCCTCCAAGTGTATCTCCAAACTCCCACTATTATGTGCTCCAAGTGCATCTCAAACCTCGCACAATCATGGCCTCAAATGGAATCTCTAAACTTGATCAATCACAGCCTGCCAGTGAATCTCCAACCTCGCTCAAACACAACCTGCGAGTGTATCTCCTACTAAGCATGATTACATATTGCAATTTCCCAATATCACGGCCTCCATGTTCATCTCCAAACTCGCTCAATTTTTGCCTCCAAGTGTATCCCAGTACTCACTCGACTATGCTCTCCAAACTCGGACCATCACACTCTTGGAGTGCGTCTCTCAGTTCGCTTTAACACAGACTTGCCAAATGGTGAACCAATCAGGTAGCCAGCCAATGATGATCATTCCGGTGCACTGCACATGGAATCTGATGGTAATTTGTAAGAACCAGTTGTTCTAGCTCGAGGGGTGTAGTAGCAGGGCGAGATATGACGGAATACCCGGCTATGATCAACCTCCCAAATTGCAAGCATTTTTGACTGCTCTGTCAGAATGCATGAAACTAAGGGCTGAGCATGATAGAGTGTGCATTTTGTATAATGAGGTGATGTCTATCTACCCCAGGGTCTCCCAAATAGATACAGCCTGTCCGCTGAGTCCATCCCCATTTTCCCTGTGTGCCCATATATGTATATTTGGAGAGACTTAGAGAATACATGCCATATCATGGCGTAGCAAAACTTCTGACTGTAACAACGACCAATGAGATTGATCAAATACCTTCTGGTTATAGAACCCTACAATCCACTGTTGATAGAATATGGCACCAAGTTTCCCACAGAGCTTGTGAAGAGGTCACAGTAGCTTCCGACTTCTCCTGCAGACCAGCGTCAGGTCTCAGCATTGCCAAAAGTTGACTATTCTAAGTCTCCATCTCGTTCAATGCGGAATGCAGCTGCATCACTACAAGTGCATTCCAGAGCACCTGAGAATACTGTTACCATGTCTGACAGCACAATGCAACGCTCCAGGGGGGTCTGGAAGCATCTGGATGTACGTAGAGAAAATGGTGAGGGATACCGGAGTGTCTGGGACATTAATGTATAGCTTCCAGACCAAATTACATGTGGCAGATCGATGATTTGTGGAAGATGGAAGCAGATCGCCACATCGGTGAAGACATGCCATACTGTGATTCTCACAGTCAGCGATGCAAACTTGAGCTCAATTGCTTTAAACAATATCACAGAGAATTGTATAAACAACAAAGAAATACAAAATGTCAAATGGCTGATGTCAAATTCTTTATTAGGCGGTATACCTCAATGTCAGAAAATGTATACTGTGGTACTTCATTCCACAATGGGTCGTTGCGTAGAGCAGAATGGTGCAATGGCATCTCCCACTGCTGATTAAATGGCACAAACAGCAAGGAAATAGTCTTCACAACCACCTCCACCACGAAATGAGGTTGGATAGCCATCATGCTGAAGATGTCGTCACGCTGTGCAACCAAATTATGAATTCTCGTTTTGCTGTGAATTATGATTCCGTATTGCCGCTCCATTATCGAAGATGCCTTGCAGGAATTCCACTGCAATAAATTGGTTCCTGTAATTACCAACCTCCTGGAGGACTCGGGTTGATCTGCAGAATGTAATTATGTCACTGGGTGCCTCTGAGAATGCCTGAGAGTTGTCGGACCAGAATCCCAGGGTGGTCAAAACCCTGAGTGGACAGGACCAACAGAGTGGCCTTCAGGTTCACCTAGGATCACCTGCAACCAAAGGTAACAAGCCTGGGAGCGCCGGCGACAAGTCTGCGAGCACCTTGAATCACTGTAGTGCAGTCTGGGAGATAAAACGTCCTCTTTGGGAAGTTGCTAGTGCGCTTAGAAATTATAGCTACTACTTATCATGCAATGAGTTTTAAAATTCATGTATTCAATTTTTACTCTCATCTATTAATCAATTTAGCTATATAGGTACCCATCTGCACATAGGACTTGTGGACTGGCTGCAAGTGGAGCTTGAGAGTGATTCGAGGTGAACATGAAGATGATAATCCATTGAACTCCGAAATACACAGAGAGATGGGTATTTTGTGAACTTAGTGATACACCTGGAGGCCGTGATCAGGCAAGTTGGGTGATGCAGTAGGAGGCTGTGCTCGAGTGAAATCGGAGATGCACTTGGGGGCTGTAATTGAACAAGCTTGGAGATGCATTTGGAAGCCGTGATAGAACCAGGTTGCAGAAGCACTTAGAGGTGGAGATCGGGTAACTAAGAAATGCACTGGCAGGCCGGGATCGAGTGGGATTGGAGATCCATTTGGATGCCTTCATCGTGTAACTCAGAGATGCACTTGGACGCTGTGATTGAGGGAGTTTGTAGAGGCACTGGCAGACCATGATCGACTGACCTCCGAGATACTCTCGGTGGCTGTAATCAAAAAAGCTTCGAGATTCACTTCGAAGCAGAGATATAGTAACTGATTGATGCACTTCAAATCTTTGATCGAGTGCGATTCAACCTGCACTTGAAGACTGTGATCGGGAAACTCCGAGATACACTTCAAGGGTGTGATCGAGCGAGTTTGGTGATCCACTTGGACTCCAAGTTTGTGAAAGACCGAGATGAACTTGGAGGCCATGATCAAGCCAGTTTGGGAATTCATCTGGAGGCTGCAATGGTGTAACTCAGGGATGTACTTGGAGGGCGTGATTGAGCGGCTTTGCAGATGGACTTAGAGGCTGATAATATGTAACTCAGAGATTCACTTTGAAGCTGTGATTGAGTGAGTTTCAAGATGTACTTGGAGGCCGAGATTATGTAATTCAGAGAAGAATTTGAACTCCATTATACAGCCAGTTTAGTGATGCATGTGGAGGCCCCAATCATGTCTCTCAGAGTTACACTTCGAGGACGTAATAGAGCAAGTTCTGTGATCTACTTGGAGACCACCTCTACCGAGATTGGAGTACTTATAGGAGGTTGATATGAGGTGTGCCGGGTGCTGAGACTCTATCCATCAGTAAGTTAACTCGCTACCCTGGCAATGTGAGAAGGTGACTTTACCTGCAAGCCTTTGTGGAGAGCTGGCTGGTAGTGGTTGTTCATGTAGGGAAGTATGCAGTGTGCTGAAGCTATATTCAGGAGTCAACTTGTCATCCTGAGAATGAAGGCATGACAGACAATCATGGGTGTAGGCTGAACTCAGCGTATGCTGTACTCGGGGTGTGATGTCCTCGGTGCATCCTGTTGTTGGTGTACGCTGTACTTGCTATATGTTGTACTCAGTGTATGCGGTACTCAGTGTAAACTGTACTAAGAATTAACTTATTATCCTGACTTGGATAGATAGAAATGATTGAATTAACATTGTGTTCTGCAATGACAGTAGAGAAAGAGAGATGGGGGATGAAGATGGAAACGGATATAAAGGATACAAGCGGATATGCGGTGCTAGGGGTACAATTTGCCAGATCGAGATTAGAAGACCCCTGGTAGCGGTGAATTTACCTGCCAGATCGTGAGCAGTACGTACCCTATGCAGAATAGTATATTGACACGTACACGAAATTCTCCCAACTCCCAGTTACTGATGAAGATTTCCCCCATCTCCTCTCATCCCTCTCTATCTCTACCATCACATAAGAACTGGAAATTAAGTCATCCCTATCTGGCTCCCCCAGGAACAGTCAAATTATGTGATGCGTAACTCATAGAGATGCTGTTTTTGGGACGGCAATTCATAGCATATTTCACACCTGGCACTATGAGGTCCTATGGACCTAGGCATTGACTAGATCACTATAATACCCAGGCGATTTTGTGCACTGGATACTTAACATCACGCTGCATACAACTTGAAAGCATGCTGCCGGATGCACTTCATTGCATGTTGCACGCTCCCATCTACACTGAAGTTCTCTCCTGATTACACTCGGTTGCACACTTCCAGCCTGGTTGACTTACGCTCTCAAGTGAGCTCTCAAGAGGCTCCCAAGTACACTCCGAGTAGGCTCCCAAGTACACCACCAAGTACGTTCCTGAGTACACTCCCAGGCGTGCCCTCAATAGCACTCGATGGCACACTTCCAGCCTGCTTGACTGTATGCTCTGAAGTAAGATCTCAAGACGCTCTCAAGCACACTCCTGGGCATGCTCTCAAATGCGCTCGCAATTGCACTTGATGACACTCCCAGCCTGCTTGACTGTACGTGCTCAAGTCGGCTCTCAAGAGACTCCCAAGAACACATTCGAGTACACACCCAAGGTCAGCTCCGAATTGTTCTCAAGTACACTCCCAAGTACGCTCTCAAGTACACTCCTAATTGCACTCCATGACACTCCCAGCCTACTTGGCTCTACGCTCCCCATTACACTCTCCAGAGGCAAGACATTCCCAATCATAGTTGACTATATACTCTCGTGTATGCTCTTGTGTGCTCGGTCCAGAGACTCGCTGAGTTGCAGGCGCTAGGCGCCAGGCATCTGGAGGCGTGAGGTTGGTGGCATGTGGCAGGTGGCTGGCGTCGTATGGTGGCCGAAATCATGACGTCAGTGGATATCATTGTCTGAACCTTTTCTTTATTGTGCCCACCGCAACCCGATCTCAAGATGCCTCAGACTCATGGTGTTGACAATTGTAGCCTTGGATTCTGCAGGAAAGGTAGTCAATTGGATCATGGGGGGAGCTGATCTCCGACTCAGATTTTCCAGCAGAATCTTGGGCCGCTTCCCGTTAATTGTGGGCGTATGTGTACGCATTCGTTCAGGGGCTGATGGGGAAGATGGCAATAGCAATGGTGATGGTGCTGGCGATTGTGACCATTGTACCAGAAGTACTTATACAAGTAGGTTGGCTATGTCAACGTCAGCATCAAAGCTTCCACAGACTTAGAGCCTTCTACTAGCCAAAGCTTCTCTAGACCTAGAGCCTTCTACTAGCCAAAGCTTCCAGAGACCTAGAGCCTTCTATTAGCCAAAGCTTCCACAAACTCAGAGTTTTCCATCGGCCAAAAGCTTCACATGGCAAACTCTACTCCTTTCGAATATGCTCGTACATGTTTGATTCAGAGACTCATTGACTGGCAGCTGCCAAGGACTGGGAGGTGTGAGGCAGGTTGCGTGTGGCAAGCAGTGTTGGGTGGGTAGCGAGTGGCAGGGGGCCGAAATCCTCACGTCGGTCTATATCGTGGTCTGAATCTTATCTTTCACGCGCCCACCAAGACCAAATCTCACGATGCCTGACAACCATGTTGTTGGCAATTGCAGCCTTGGATATCGTACGAATGGTAGACAATTGGATCTTGGGGAGGGTAGATCTCTAACTCAGATTTTTCAGTGCAATCTGCTGCTTGCTTCCTATGGATTGTGGGCCGTTGTGTGCGTATTTTGGCTGGGGCTGATGGTGATGATTGTGATGGTGATGATGGTGATGGTGATGATGGCGATGATGATGATGGCGATGGCGATGTGTCAGTGATTGTGATCATAGTACCAGAAGCACTTAGACAAGTAGGTTGGCTATGTCAATGTTAGCATCAAAGCTTCTACAGACTTAGAGCCTTCTATTAGCCAAATCTTCCACAGACTTAGAGCGTTCCATCAGTCAAAGCTTGCACAAACTAAGAGTTTGCCATCTGGAAAAAGCTTCCCGTGGAAAATGCTAGTCGTCCCAACGCAAGACTCTCAAACTGGTTCTCAATCAGGCTACCGAGCAGGATTTCGAGCGGGCTCTCTACCAAACTCTGAACCGCTCGCGTGCGCAAATGTCGACTCGTAGTGATACTGTGTACAGTACCGGTAATCCAGGGAAGACTGTACGCTGAAAAGATAAGTATAGGTCGATCACTGGCCGGCAGCCGTATATAGTTCCATAGGCCCACATGCACATCTCAATGAATCCACTATAGACGACTATAGGCTGCGTGTCGTTGAGGGTCCACGGGCAGTTTGCCGTATGGTGAATGTCTGTGCGTAGCGCAGCCTATAGTCGTTTTGCACTTCTGCCGATGTCTCCATGCAATGATCATGAGTTAACTCTAACTACAGCATACACCGAGTACAGCGTACATCAAATACCGCACAAACCAAATGCAGCATTCACCGACTAAAGCAGCATCCCATCATCGACTGTCTTCCGCTCCGAGCCAGTCTCCCATAGCTTGTCCTACTGTATTGAACCTAACTCTCTTCATTCCTACGATTACCAGTCATCCAATGAAGTGAGTCCCAGCTGCCAGCGCGCCTCCCTCCTTAGCGACCACCCCCTGATCGACCACCTCCATGTACACCGCCAATCCTGATTGAAACTGGCATCGAAGATCATATCCAACCTCACCTGATGGCGGCCTCGAAGTGCATCTCCAAACTTCCTCAATCACAGCCTCCAAGTGCATCTCTGTGTCATACAATCGTAGCCTCCAAATGCATCACAAAACATTCTCAATCACAGGCTCCAAGTGCATCCTTGAGTTACATGATATCAGCCTCCAAGTGCATCTCCAAAATTGCTTGATCATTTCCTCCAACTGCATCTTGGAGATCAATGTGTTCCTGGCCTCTAAGTGCATCTCTTAGTTACTTGATCCTGGTCACCAGATGGATCTCCAAACCCGCTCGATCACAGTCTGTTGATGCAGCACTTAGTTCAACTCGATCGCCGACTCCAAATGCATCGTCAAACATCCTTGATCGTGGTCTCCAAGTACATCTCCCAGTTTGCATGATCAAGGCCTCCAAGTGCATCCCTAAGTGCTCCTAATCAGTTCCACCATGGGCTCCTACAATTCCGCACCTGTACCATCTCTAGCCAGATTGGCCAGATCTGTATATATAGAGAGCGTGAGATAAAACATGCCATATTATGATGTAGCGAATATTATGACTGGAATACGGACCAATCTGATAAACAAAATGTGTTGTGGTTATGGAACCCCAAGAACAATTGCTGGGAGAATACGGCAATAAGTCTCCCGCAGACTTGTGCCTAGGTCTCAGCTACTCCAATATTTGACTATCCTATAAGTCAAATCTTGTAGCATCCTGAATGCACCTCTATCACTCTATGTGCTGTCCGGAGCGCCTGCGATTGCTTTGGCAGAGTCTGAGGGCACTTTTCCTAGCTCCAGGGAGGCCTGGGAGCATCTTGAATTGCTTAGGAGCACTGGTTAGGTCTACCGGAGTGTCTAGGAGGTTTGAGTGTGCCTTCCGGTCTGATTTTCATTTTGCTCATGTTGCAAATGTTTGATTTCATGTTGCGAGTTACCAGACAGAATGATAGTGATGCTATCGATGGCGGTTTGGCAGATGAGGGAGACGGTGAAAGGGCCTATGGCCAGATAAATGCAGCGCTGGCAGCAACAATCATGTACAATCTATAGGGTGAATCGGCAGTGGGTTTAAATGAGGAGGAGCGGGATTGAACCCATGAGAAGGCAGAGTAGGAGGAGCAGGAGGAACACATGAGAAGAAGCTTGGACAATAGATTGGATGGACAAGACTCATCGGAACAAATCATGTATCGTCTTGTTAGTTGTTAGGCATATACCAATAAGTATGTCAGGGTAGTTTCCAATGCCTTCCAATACCAATAGAGATTGGCCAGGCAGCAATCAGTCGTCACGATCATGAAAAAATCACATCGGCGTCACTGTGTGGAGACCCTCTCTGAAAGAGTATCAATAGCTTGCTACATACTTGTGTTAGCAACGGCTCCAGTTTTGGACCCGGCCGGGTTTATAGGTCTGCATCGCAACGACCTTACCCAATCAAAAATCGACAATTTTTTAACCAAACCATCACTTTAATGCCACAAATATTTATGAGAGAGTTCAGTGTTTGGTATGTGAAATATGCAGCTCTGCGCGGCGCACCTTTTGGCTGTCTCCGATTTTCGATATCTTTAAATCTCAGCAAGTGGTAGCCCAATAACCTCGCTTTTCGGCCAAACATGACAATAATTTCAAAGCAGCTTGCTGAGTATTGACGATATGAACAATCGCAGACAGGCAAAAGATGCGCCGTCTCCATCTCCATATTTCATGTACCAAACACTAAAGTATCTGCTGAACATTGAAGGATTTAGTTGTGGGAACCATTCGGCACAAACCCAGACCAAACTGCCTGGGGGCAGGTTTCCTTGTAACCTCTATTGTACAAACTGTCCCAAAATGGAACCGTTGCTAACACTTCTGCATACACTCCAATTCCCTACAATATCTCAACACATACTCTGCTGAGCTTTATTTTTGTGGTTAATAGCTCTCAGACCAGGTCAAACAACTGTTTAGAGTTTGACCAATGTTGACCAAATTCAAGCCGTGGTGACAATCGCGGTACATGTATCCAGAGAGTGCCTGTCTAAAGCATAGGTGCAAGAAAACCAAGATCATATCCCGGATAATTTCAAAGGTCTGGTCTATGGGTTTGGGTATGGATTGTAGATGATTCATCCACTGAGTCTGTATTCTGTACGTGATTGTGTATATCTGTTGCTATTCCTTCAAAATTCAAAATGGAGGATTTGAGCTCTTCTTGAATAAACTTATAAGCTTGATGCGAGTATATGGGACACATATTATGGCTTTGCATCCCACCTGCAGGTGGTTGTTGACCTAAACAGAGCGAGTTGCATACCTGTATATATTACCTGAAGATTCCAGCCTCCTAAAGTAGATCAACTGATAACATTGCTCCAACAAGGCTTGTACTCCTCCATGAATCCATGGAACTACATGTAAACTCCGAGAGAGGGCTTAAGTTTGAGGCTGTGGATACCGAACAATTTGCCTGTACCTTCATGTGACTGGTCAACAATGGTTACATTGTTTCCAGTGGCAATTCCTTTCATCTGTGATTACTTCCTTAATCTGTCAGGTAGACATGCAGATAGAGTAATAAACTACTCACGCATCTTGAACAGAATACAGATATTGTACCACAGAGAGACAGAGGCTAGGTACTAACAAATACTAACTGGTATCCACTTGAATTGTACGGTATTCACACACTGTATATTGTTTGCACTGCTGTGTTGATTTCTAGCTATCGAATTCAGGAAGCCACTAAACAGTAATGTCAGTGACTCGACATAAACTTTCCAACATAGTAGTATGGTATATGTTCTGCTAAGAATACCCAAACTTCCTGCGTGCTAAAAATGCGGTGCGTGAATCCTTGCATAAATCCCGATGAAAGCGCACGGTATGGCTCCAGTTTGCTGCCTAAGGACTCCCTCTCACATCTAAGACAAGGGCAGTCGTCCTTCTGCGGAGTGTTCTCAGACCATCTCTTTGCCTTTTCCTTGCATTCCTCAGAAAGCTCCTTCTTCTATTCTACCTGGCTGTTCCACTCTTCCAAATGATGTACTGGCAAGTCATTTGCATGTGGCAGTATCACTTTGCACGGTTTCTGCTTCGGCAACGTACTCTGGTATGCAGTGGACAACTAGAAAGCACTGAACATGTATCCAGTAGATAGCAGTATAGATACAGACTAATTCAAAAATACCATAAGTACCACAACTCTGAAACGATTGAGCAATCTCCAAACCCTCAACCCCACCACCATCAATAGCATCTCTGCGATTCGGGGTTCCATCACTTACATTCAAGCTCACATTGAAGCCTCCATTGCCATCGCCAACATCAAGGCTCGCTTCGTCTTGTTCATTCCCATTGCCGATATCTACAAGAACATCTATGCATTTACTTGCATTTCAATTGTTCAACCTTGCATTGTTGTCTTAATTCCTGTTGCTGATATCGAATCTGACATCTTCATCTTGTCACCCGGTCCTGGTAGTATGGTTGATACTTAGTTGACAATTTTCAGATTGCCGTGATTGGAATTGAGGTGGGCCCATCGGAGCATGAGACTGAGTAGGTGGGAGTATAGAACTAGGGTGGGATGATAAGCCACTACATACAGGGGATGATGTGAAGTGTTCAGAAACATGAACCGGTGCATCAAGCCATGCCTGCATAATGGTGAGCAAATAACTTCTCAAAAGCTTAATATCTCACATGCCTGCATGGTATCTGTTTGCAAAACTTTCAACTTCTCGTCACCATCCGGAATATAATCTTACGTGTGTCCACCATCCCGCTCAGTAAGCGTTGCGACACCCTTTGCGATGTACTTGGCCGTGAGAGGTGGTGAGGGTTGCAGTAATATTTTGGCCCCCAACTCTTGGGAGCTGGTAAGGCTCATTCTGTTCTTGTTGATGTTGCATCAGCAAAATGTATTTTAGTCACTGGAAGCCTCCAGGAGGGTCTGAGAGGATGTGGAGTGTAAACTTAGATGCGTCAATTTCAGGAGAGTATCAGACCCTGGGGGGCATTCCTGGCGGTTAGAGGAACTGGGACTACAGGCGACAACTCTGGGAGCGGCGACAACAAGCCGGGGAGCACCTGAGTGCGCCGGCGACACACTTTGGAATGTCGGCGACACACCTGGGAGTGCCGGCGACAACCTTCGGAGCTATGGCGACAAGTCTGCGAGCACCTGGAATTACAGGTGAGAAGTCTGAGAAAAACCACATGTTCTTTGAGATCGCTGCAGGTACGCCTGGATATCCTAGCCACTACTTATCATTCAACGATATTTAAAACTCATGTCTTCAAGTTGTCTTCTCATCCATGTATATATGTATCTATATTGGTACCCATCAACACACGGTATAGTTGAATGGGCTGCAGACAGTGCTTAAGACATTTAAAATGTGCCGGAAAATGACGATCGAATGAACTCAGAGATACTCTCCGAGGCCAGGAGTGCGGGTGTTTCCTGATGGCCATGGAAATGGTGGAGATGAACTTGGAGGTAGTGTTAGCAACGGTTCCGGGCCGTCACTCTGGGTACGGGTCCGGGTCAACACCGAATTGTTGCCAAATTGGCGGTCCGGGTTGGGAACACACCCGAACAGTCCATTTGGGTACGGTTCAATGCTCATCTCCCAACATGTCTGGATTGGGCGGGTTGTCCGCGGGTCGCCCAGCGGGTCCATCTGTAGATTTATATAATGTTCTTGTTTTTGCACTTGGATAATTGAACATTATTAAAATTAGGTATTTGACAGCCAATGATCTCTTTTTGGATGTTTTGCAATCTGCGACATTGATTATTTTAAAATACGTGTTTTGCCTTCTACCCATTGCATTTTTCGCTAGAGAGGTAGTCAATTGTTTTGTTATGGGTCCACCTATACGGAGAAAGCCTTGATTACCCAATATGCAAGATCAAATATTATTGACGCTCCATTGACACTCAGTTTCATGATGGGGTAATGTATGTGTCATGCGTTATTTGACTTGAAAAGGCTGCCACAACTTTGTCTATGAATTGTTACCTCATTGTTACACTTAGATTACCCAAGATCCAGCACCAATAATCTTGGAAACTGCAATGACACTCATTTTCAGGATGGGACAATACCTCGTTTATGAATGGCTGCAACCAAACGTCACATTGTTTTGCCAAGGATGGCAGCCATTACATCGGTTATGAATAGCAGTGACCAGATCACTTTTCAATTACTGTACTTACAAGACTAAAAATGCTTGACGCTCCATTGACGCTCATTTTCAGGATGGGGCAGGGAGCCTGATACTATTATTTTTGATTTGGAAGGCAGGCAATACTATGTTTATGAATGACTGCAACCAATCGGCAGTTAGGTTACCCAAGATGCACAGCCAAAAATCATTGACGCTCTGTTGAAGCTCATTTTCAGAAGGGGGCAGTGATTGTGTCCTTTACTCTTTCCCCAAGAAAGGCCGTCAGTATGCACGTTATGGATAGTTCCGACCACGTCACCATTCAATTACCGTACTTACAAGACTCAAAATCGTTGACGCTCCGTTGACACTCATTATAATCCACAGTGAAGTCAAGATCTGCTGCAATTGATAATTGCAATCTTAAATATTTGAACTTCGTGGATGCCTTTCAGCATGATTAGGACTTGGATCTATGGCAAAGCGGAGCCCAGTAATATTCCAGCAGTGGTCGCTCTCATCCGGTTAAAATTTATATCTTATGCCAGATGATGCATATTGGATGCTACAGGTTTGTTTGTTAACGAATGTTCTCTCGCGACTGGTCAACATTCTTCCGTAATAATTCTCTAAATCAAATTCGTCGTCAAAATACATAATGAACTTGGTGATAATACCTTGACGCATTCTGTCCTACTTTCATTTGGTCCCCTTATTCCTCCTCGTTTCCATTATATTGACCGTCAGTAACGCCTTCTCAACCTTCTTCTTTGATTGTCGTATAGGCCGAATCAGTCCAGGAACATTTTGTGCCGCACTCACATTCCGCATCTCCATGGTTTGTAAAACCTCACTGCCATTGTCCAGTTCCGTATCTGATTCATTGTCCGCCTCCCAGTCATCTTCGCTGTCGTTTGGATTATCCAAGTCCCCATTCCAGGTAAGCCAATTTTCGGGGTCTGAAATGTTTTCAGGTGACCTATCATCATCACTTTCGGAAGGATGGCGGTCGATTCGTTTGATTCGGCGGACATTCAATACTTCAGTTCGTCCTCCCGGGAGGTCCTTTGCAGACGAACCTGGTGGCACAGGTGATTTTTCCGACAATTTGAATGCAGCCGCACCGTCATGATCAAAGTTTGACCAGGATGCTTTCACGATCTCTTTGGTATCTGAAATATAACCTACGGCAGTCATTTGTTTGTTTTGAGCGCGAGATTCATTCTGTGTGGCTCGTAGGGTTAGGCTACCCTGCCACATCCCTGAAAAGTCGTGGACCTTGGCCATTCTGTGCAACTTCTTTTCCTCCGCCTCTCTCTTCATCTCCATGTCGTTATCAGTGCTGACTGGATCCAATACTGGGTTGTCGCCAGCCAGTAATCCGCTATTGGCTCGAGCAAACCGCCTTACTACAACTTTTTCCGGAAGAGTCTTGCCAGTGGTTTTCGACTGCCTCCACCCTATGACATCTCGCCCAAGGGAAAATCTGGCCTCCACTCCGACACCGTGAGGTATGATAGAGAATATGTTGCGTGCCACATTGGAGAGATCGGCGTACTTTGGATGTGTTTTATCTTGCTGCCGCCACCAGTCGGTGATATCCGGTAACCAAAATGTACTGCTAATCTCCATTGGGTCGGAGTGGTAATCATTAAGATTGGGATTAATTTGACCCCAGTTCTGTGGTAATTCAGAAGGTGAATTCAAATAGAGCCTCGCGGCTGTCAATAAACGTGGTGCACGATCGCTTCGTCCGGGTGTCGGTTCAACCACATTGGTAGGCATTAAGTATTCGTCGTCATCACTGGAAAAATCGTATCGATCATAAGAATATTGACCAGATCTCAAAGACATTTCGAAGGAGCTGAGATTGTTGTTTAGTGGGTTATCGGACTTAATGACCGTCAATCGTCTATGTTTCGCGTAGTATTCGTTCTCCACATACTTCAGAAAGGCCTCCTGGCATTGGGTAGTATAAGAAGTCTCATCTTCAGGATTGATATCCATGCCCTTGTCCCACTTCCTAAAAGACAGCAACTTCCAGAAGGGATCACGGATATGTGCCGTAATGAGGAGCATACCAGTCGTTGGAGTGCCTTCAGTATAATATTTAGACAACTTTTGCTGCGTACACTTCACAGCGAAGAATAAGTCTTCCTTCCATTGTGTCTTTTTCTTGGCCAAAGCTCGCATCACGCCATCTGTGTGATCAAACATGAGATAGTAAACAGTCATGACGTGATGCAGTGTAACGGTATGCCGTTTCAACATCCAAAGTATCCAGTACCAGAATAGCCGTAAAACCTCCATCACATACTTGACAATAGTCCACTCATCCTGAGTCGTGATGAGTGGCCGGTAGTCGCTACACTTTGGGTTATTAAGGCACACCCGGGTGAATTCACGAAATGGGTAGGCGCGCTCGAGCAACTCCAGTATCGAGTTCCAACGTGTCTGCACATCCATAATGGGAAGTGCTGCGATCCGGACTTTCCCTTTTTGACAGTCAATAAACTAGTTTTGACGTCCAGGTGTCAGCGTAATCAATACAGCAAGCATTTTCTGCTATATGAAGGTCAGTTTCAGAACTTTGATAATATGTTGAAATACATACTTTCTCAATTATCTTCGCTAAACCTGGTCTCATGGCCGACACCTTGTTGATTCTAGCATTTCCCTCTTTTCGAAGTCTTTGACTCTTCCCAATGTCTGTGCTTTCATTCTCTCCAAACTGCTGATCGCACTCATGGGCTTCCCAAGACTTGGTGCGGCCTTTTACACCCAGACTGCTCATGAATGCGCCCCAAGACAGCTGAATGACATGCGCCATGCATGGTTTATGGTTTCTCAATGCGGGCCACTCGATTCCGGAGGCCTCAAGGGTAGTTTGTAGTTCGCGAGTCATCGAGTAATTTGAGGAAGCGTTGTCGGTTGTAATTCCAAGTAAACGGCCGTCAGTCAGTTCGAAACGATCAAGAACTTTCTTCAAATGTCCGGCTAGACGTGCTCCCGTATGGTGACCCGTGACCTGTAATCCTTAATGAGCTTTCGAAATAGGAAAAGCTGGGGCTATCAACCTCATCCACTGCTAGTTGTACTTCTCGCAAAGCACAATTTCGATCCATATAGTAAGCAATGACTGATGTTATTGCTAATCTGTTCGTTGATGTCCATCCGTCCAAAGCTAAGCTAACATTATTTGTTGACGGCAATTGCTTCTTAATTGCATCCACTGTCAGTGTGTATTCCCTCCGGCAAATATTACTCAGTGTACTGGCTGACAGTAACACCAACTGACTTCGTAATGCGTTGTATGACCGTCATAGCGCAAGGTTTGATATTGCATTCCATGGTATATGTGCCGAAACAAAACCTAACATGAGGTACCGATTCCAGGTGTCTTGGTGAAATTCAGCAGTTTGAAAGTCGTTTGCTGCCAGTTTAGAGTGTTTTGTCTGTCAATTCAGTAAGTATACTTGAAACCTGAATGGTCAATTTGATTGTCCTTTCCAAACTTACAATTGGAATTCCTCGACTTCGTTGCCACTTCAGTATGACCAAAGCTGTTTCATCGACCGTTGAACTAGTCAATTTGGTTACCTCTGACACTGTTAATTCATTTAACTTTGCGATATGCGCTTTTGCCAGCAAGTGTTTGCCCATTGAGCTGGTCCCAGATTGTGATGGATGGCGCAGAACTTGATGACAAACGATACATATTATGTCTGGGCTGCCAGTCTCTTCAATTCCGCAATGTAAATAGAATCGCCACGAAGGTGCATGTCTAGAGTTATTCCAAGCAATAGGCCGCTTCGAGCCAACATTCATTAAAGCCCACCAAGCATCGAAGACGGTTTGTCAAGTAATGTCGCTTAAATGACGAATAAAGAAACGTTCATTTTTGGAAGATATCATAACATCTAACCACGAGGTATTTAGAGATGTTGTATCTGACATCCCGGTAGCAAATTGAACTCTGCGTAATTCGATCTTGGTGACTGTTAATGGATACGTTATGGTTAGGTAGAACGCAGGTTCTTAAATATTGACTTTAGATCTACAAGCAAGAACAAAGTCAGACCTGTAAGACATCGCATGCATATTTGTGAAGTTGAATCCAAGGGCATACAAAGACGAGACGGTTGCGATATCATTGCTACCATTTTTGCCCATTAAGGTAGCCGATAGTTCGATTCTGTCTCATCGCCGCTGCATTGCTGTCTGATAATCCAAGACGCAAGCCCAGAAATCGTTGACGCTCCATTTACGATCATTTTTAGGAGGTAGTAGCGATATGGTTACTTGCATTTTTGCCTAGAAAGGCGGCCAATATTATGATAATGGGAGTATGCTGTTGCACAGCCCTTGAATTGTCTATGATGCAAGACCAAAAATCGTTGACGCTCCGTTGACGATCATTTTTAGGAGGTGGTTGCGACATGGTAGTAGGCATTTTTGCCCATAAAGGCGTCCAATACTGCCATTATGGCTTACTGCTGTCGTGCAGACTAGTCATTATCCAAGATGCATGACCAGAAATCGGTGTCGCTCCGTTGACGCTTATTTCTCGGATGGGGCAACGAGCATGTCGCTTGCCGTTTCATATCAAAAGCAAGCCAATTAGTCGGCTTTAGATTTATGTGACGGTGCAACCCTTTGATTGCCGAAAAGATCAAACTAAAATTGTTGACGCTCCGTTGACGATCCATTGATGCTCACTTTAGAGACATAGCAACAGTCATTGGGTGCGCAATCATTTGGCATGACCATCATAACGTCATTATTGACAGTCAATAAGTTATTACCATCCAGTTAGGGGCTGGGACACTAGCCGGAGTGCGCGACCTAATCTGACTGGCCGACAACGCAACCGCTTTCACCGCACCCTCTGCACCACTATTCACGTCATCAGTTCGGTCCATGACGTGTTTCAGTCGCATTTTTGCGCTTTCAGTCAGTAAATTACCGCATACAGATCCATCAACTAATTTTAGACATACAGAGCCGGACTTCCTGAATTTTCTTTTTCCAGCTTGTTTTCCTTGATTTCCATGAAATATAATATGCAATCTTCAACATCTCGACCATGTGCCGCAGGTCTGAGCGGACAATTATGCAGGTAGCTACATGAACTAATGCTGCATTGGGTCTGTCATTGATCCGCGTTCAGACAGCGCACTGACTGCTCGTTCTATGACTCGTATGACATCACTGAAATAAATTTTGTTAGTATATTTCGTCTCTATTTCAAGTTTTGCTTTCTAATGTAACTGTAATTGACAGGTTGATCTCATGTTTGCTGGCCGTCTATCAACAAGATTTGGAGTTTAGAACATTCACATGGCCAGTTCGACCCATGCACACACTCTGATGAAATATCATGTCTAACAATTTGGTCACTGAAATCAGGAAAAAGCTGACACGTAGCAAAGTAGGTACACAAATTGCTTCTCCACAAGATAGGTCTTCAAAACTACCTAGTTGGCTATGTATACCTCCGGCGACGCGGGAGCCGTCACTATATCTTCGTCCTTGTCCAATTTCATTATGGTGATTAACTTGTGATGCTTCATGCAGTGGTAAAAGCTGACGGTTTCAAAAGGATTTACATCCCGAATCGGGATCGAATCAGTCGCCATCCCGGGCGAAAGAACTGGTATGAATTTATGTGACTGGGGTTTCTCCGAACCCAGCCTCATTTGACTACTTCCTGGTCGTGAAGTCACTACTGGCATTTCCGATTGTCCTCGTACGATCTTAGGAGTCTGCATATGCTCTCCAAATGTTATCGGGGATGGTGTGGCTGTAGTCGAGTCTGTTTGGGGCTTGACAACCGCCGGAACCATCAATTCGGCAGTCCCATACCTCATATCTCTCTCACGAAAGTAGTTGGCTGCATGCCCCCATCCCGGTTGGGTCAATACATCAAGCCTCATCTGCTGCTGCCGAAAGCTCTCCATGCGGTGCTGTACCGTTTGAGTGATTGTGCCGATCACCCAGCCGGGTTCATCATCATCACTGAGTTTGCCGAGCTGTGTATCTTCTTCATCATCTTTCTCGTCTTCCCCATCCTGCTCATCATCGGAACTTGCAAGATCGCTCAGACTGTCTACGATAGCATTCAACATCTCTTCAAACGCTGTTTCGGGCTTTCCAGTTGTCGCGCTATCGTTTTCAGCAGTCATCATATCTCGCATAAGCGCTGTCTCTGCATCTTGAACTCACTTTCTTGCCCCAGCGGTCTCTCTCTCCACAAAATCCTTGATCCATTTCTCTTTGTCTTCATTGCTTAACAAGTGTGTTCCCTGTCTTCTCTCCGCCGCAAGCTTCTTTTATGATCGCAAGCTGCGCAATGCTCCCAATGCTCGGACCCTTTCTGCCACCAAACCACTCTTGCCTTCATTCGCTTGATGACGTCGACGTGTGGAATGCTTTGTTGATTTGCCGTATTTGCCCGCCGGAAGTGGAGAAAAGTTCTTTTTGCCAGCATTGACCATTGTATCCTGTGTCGACCTTGTTGATGGGCGTGATGTTGGATGTTGCAAGATATGGACCACATGGAGGCAAGCCAAGTCTTTTATGTCAAGGTTCGTACGTTTGATCAACTCGAACAAAGCAAAATCTGCCTTTTGACGGTCATTACAGTTGGAATAGTAACACTAATCGTACGTTATGATATGATAGTTAGCATATGTTTCATGTAAGATCCTGGCTATGAGTTGAGACAAACATCACCAGACGGCCTTTCCGTCCCAGAATGTCCTTTTTATATCTATCAAACACGCGATCTCAGCTGTCGTTCACTTCAATGTATCCCTGCACAAAAACAAACAAACAAACATCGTCGGACCGACTGACTGCAAATCACGGGACCGTTGGAGTCACTTCCAACTTGGAGCAATACGCAGCAGGATGTATCTTGAGTAGAACGTGCAAGTTGACAGTCATAAGTTCCCCTGTGACCTGTAGCTTACTATATATTCCTCAGGACTTTCCACTTTTCGTTATCAACTTCCTCACCTATTCCACAACAACAAGTCATGGCTCCACAAACACCTCAGCCCGGTGTGATTCAATCTGAATAGAGCCGAACACCGGGCGCTTCATCCAATGCACCCCTGGCTGAGACACAGCTGCAATGCAGGCAGCAGTTAGTCCACCGCGATGCTACAATGGCAGCCCTGGAAAATATGGCCCAAGACGCACAGTTAAAAAAAGTACGTAAAACTGGACGCAGCAATAATAGGCAGCAGCATGCTATCGGATGTGAGTAGCTCCATATCGATATAGAAGGTAGTCCGCTCACAATATAATGTACAGCTGGTGTACGTAGCGAGCTCTGTGACCAATTTATTGCGGCCAGCAATGGCAAACCTCCACGGTCGACGAAGGCATTTATCCGCATGGTCCGTGAATTCGAACATCATGATGTCGTCAGGTCTTGGATTTTTGCGGACGAATTTCGTGATAAAGGTCCCTGGGAGTGGACTAAACAGGTTTGAAAGACTCTACAGGAGGCTACGGAGTCATATATGGTTGAGGGAATAGCCGACGCTTCGATTTAGAAGAAGCAACTTATTTCTTGTAGGTTTTCAACATGTCTGCGACTATGGCGAGGCAAGGAGGTCGGGTACAGCTGGAACAGTCCGACATGCTCCTGGCCCTTGAATATGGCGACAATGGCAAAAGGCGGCATTTCGCGCGCAGCAATAGAGGAAACACAACAACTAACTAAAAAACCTCGCGCTGAAGTCCGAGAAGAGAAGAAGCGAGGAGTTGAGTTTCCTGGGCATCAGAAGGTGAAGGCTGCGATGGTAAGACTCCCGGCAATGGTTTACAAAAATCATACGGCCGGCTGCCTTCCATGTCAAAATGGTACAGCAAAGAATCCGGTGACCCACTGGAGGTGCAAAGTAACCGCCGCACCTTCTCCAGAACCGGCGGCACCTCTGCCACGAACGCCACCTGTGCCACCAGGTGATACTGGGGGAAACGAAGAAGATGAAATAGAAGGTATGCCATCCAGGTGTGTGTATATGCATTCTCCACTTCCAAATACTGAATTTTTCAATCATAATGCATTTGCCAAGGAAAGCAAGCGCGATAAACATTTTATTCCAGATTTGCTGAGTACACTATCTGCTGCATGGAAATACCACTGACATTGATTTTGCAGACAACAGCAGCCTTTTGGGCGAATCGGAGGGTAGGGACGAGAATTGATTGAAAATACCGGGTGGGACACATTACTGTATATTTTAACGGATATATTTATATGCACAATTAAAGAACAATGTAGTGATACTGCAAACATACATGAAACGGATCGAACAACTGTCAAAACACTGTACTTGATAATCTATGCCAAAGTAACTGGCGACGTAAAGCAGATACGACTGTGGCAAAATGAGCCTCAACGGAGCGTCAACGATTTTTGGCCTTGCAGAATAGTTAATCAACGCTCGAGATAGCCACTAATGTCTATATATGGAGTTTTGATTGGATTCATGGGCTAAAACGTTTAGGATCAGTGAGTTGCAGTATTGAAAATGAATTAAGTTGCGATTGTCCGGGAGGCTGTTGCGGGACGACCTCTTGCTTATTAGGCTAGAAAGGCTGCTAAAACCTGGTTTATAGATGTCTACGATCATTTACCACCAAGATTACCCAAGATTCAAGACCAAAAATCATTGTCGCTCTGTTGACGCTAATTGTCAAGATGGGGCAGGGAGAGTGTAGCATTCTCTTTGGCCTGAAAAGGCTGCCAATACAATGATTATAGATAACAATGATTAATTCACATTTTAATAACCTGACTTACAGGACGAAAGATCGTTGACGCTCCGTTGACACTCATTTTCAGAATGGGGCAGCAAGCATGTTTCTTTCTCTTTTGGGTTGAAAAACAGCCAATACCTCATTTATTATTGTTTGCATCCAATTGCCATCTAGATTACACATGATGCAAGACCAAAAATCATTGACGCGCCGTTGACTATGATGTTCAGGATGGGGCAAGGAGCATGTCTTTCTTGTTCTTAGTTAGAAAGGCGGCCAATTCATCCGAAAAGGTCAATGATGTGCAAAAGTTAATATTTTGCGATTAACAGTAGGGTATCTAAATGCAACCATAAATAGAAAAACCCGAAACACAGAACCGGAGATAGGAACCGACGGCTCTAGCCAAACCAGGCAAAACCCGCGGGTTGACTGGTACGGATCCGGGTTTGGCCTGCCAAGACCATCCGGGTCGGGTTGTGGGATGGTTCGGGAACCGAACTGAACTGTTTTTCCAGTCTGAACCCGGACCACTGGCGGGTTACCCGGTCATGTTGCTAACACTACTTGGAGGCGGTGACAGAGCGAGTTCGAAGATGAACTTGGAGTTTGCGATGAACCAAGTGTGTACATGTACTCAGAGGCCATCATCGTGCAAACTTGGAAGCTGTAATTGAGCGAGTTTGGAGATACACTTCAAAGCCATGATCGAGCGAGTTTGGAGATATGCACATGGAGGCCTTGATCAAGTGAGATTTGCAATACACTGGGAGGCCATGCTTGAGCGAGTTTAGCGGCCGTAATCGAACATGTCTGGTCGAGTAGTGGGAGGCAGTCAATGGATGGCACACCAGGCACTGAGACTCTATTCATGAGCAAATTAACTCGCAACCATGGAAATGAAACACAATGAATTTATCTTTGAGCGCTTACAGAGAGCTCGCTGATGGGGGGTCGATCGTGTAAGGAGGCACACAGCAAGCTGAAGCTTCATTTCGAAGTCCACTCGTAATCATCTGAATAAAGGGAAGATACACTATGTTGGGTGGATGCTGCATTAAGCGTATGCTGTACTCGGTGTCAACACATGATCATGACATCGAGAGATTGCAAGGAATATCTTAACATTGTATTCTGCGATGATAGTAGAGTTGTTTCCGAGAAAGAGTGGGATGGGGATGAAGAATAGTATGATGTAGAGGATATGCGGAATACGGGGTACAGTGTGCCTGATTGGGTTGAGAAGACATCGTATAGGTGTAAGAAGATGCCGGCTCGGGACTCTTACCTGACATATCGGTGATTGTAAATTGACCCACCAATGAAATTCTTGTTGGTCCCAGTTTCTCATGATAATTTCCCCTGTACCCTCTCATCTCGCTCTATCTTGTCCTTAATTCTATCATCACCTAAGAACACAAAGTTAAGTCATCCATCTCAATCTCTCCATACCATGATCTATGGTTAACACTGAGTACTACTTCAACCGCACACTGCACCATCCCAAGATCGACTTTCTCCCCGTCCCAGCTAGTCTCTCACCTCTCAGCAGATCATGTGGTACTCAAGGCTCTACATTCGCTCAATTACATGTTAACCAAAATATGGAGTCTCAGCTTCCGTTGCGCCTCCCTCCCGAACAACCACCTGCAGATTAACCACCTCCTGATTGAACACTTCCATGTACTCCTCCAATCTTGCGAGATCATGGACTCTAAGTGCATCTCCAAACTCGCTCGATTACAGCCTCCAAGTGAATCTCACAAGGCGCATGATTATGGCCTCCATGTTCGCACAATCACTGCCTCCAAGTGCATCTCCAAACTCACTCGATCACAGCCTCCAAGTCTATCTCAAATCTCGGTCAATTAAAGCCTCCAAGTGTGCACCATCACTCCCTGCCCTGCAAGTGAATCTCCAATGTCGCTGAGGCGCGGCCTCCAAGTGTATCTCCATACTCGCTCATTTGCAGCCTTGAAGTTCACACGATCATGGTCTCCATGTGCATCTACACACTGGCTAGATCATGGCTTCCACATGCATCTCCAATGTTGCTCGATTAAAGCCCACAAGTGCATGTCAAACCACGCTTGAGTACACGCTTAGTGTTGGCAATGGGTCTGGGTAACCCGCCAGCGGTCCGGGTTTGAACCGTAAAAACAGGTCGATTCGGTTCCAGAACCGTCCAAACACGCGATCCGCAGACTCTTGGCGGGCCAACCCCGGACCCGGACGCGTCAACCCGCGGTTTTCTCCGGGTTAGGCTAGACCAGTCGGTTCCAATCTCCGGTTCTGCGTTTCGGGTTTCACATTTATGGTTGCATTCAGATGTGCGACTGTTGATCGTAAAATATTGACGATGGTATGTCACGGTTCGTTTTCAACATATTAGCCGCCTTGATGTGCAAAACAAGAATACTCAAGCGCCAAACTACATCCCGAAAATGAGCGTCAACAGAGTGTCATCGATATTTGGTCTTGCATCCTCGGTAATATGAGTGGTGCACGATCACAAACATCCATAAAGAAGGATATTATGGCCTGTATAGGCATATATGTACGGGATATTCTCGCCACATCCCCCGGGACAGTAACAACTTACTTCATTTACAGAGCTACCACTAAGTATTCTTGAGCCTTTGAGAGTATAATAACAGTCAAAACGATTTATATAGACAATAACCGCCACATCGTGCTGTGATTAACCATGATGGAAGGCCAACAATCGTTGACACTCTGTTGACGCTCATTTTGAAGATGGGGCAAGAAGCATTTCACTTTCACTGTTGCCAATAAAGGCAGTCAATAATCAGTTTATGACAATGTGCAACCTGTCGCCCCCCAGATTACCCATGATACATGACCAACAATCGTTGACGCTCCGTTGACGCTCATTTTCATGATGGGCCATGGAGGCTATTGCACTCTGTTTTGCCAATAAAGTCAGCCAAAAATTACTTTATGACTCAATACACCCGGTCAGAGGTGGCATTTCCCAAGACACATGACTAAAAGTCAGTGGCGCTCCATTGACGCTCATTTTCACGATGGGGCAGGGAGGGTATTGCTATCTGTTTTGCCTATAAAGGCAGCCAAAAATTCTTCTATGACTGAGTACAACCGATCGGAGGTGTGATTTCCCAGGACACATGACCAAAAATCGTTGACACTCTGTTGACGCTCATCTTCATGATGGGGCAGGGATGGTATTGCTGTCTGTTTTGCCTATAAAGGCGGCCAAAAATTCATTTGTGACTGACTACAACCTATCGGAGGTGTTATTTCCCAGGACGCATGACCAAAAATTGTTGATGCTCCGTTAACGCTCATTTTGCCATGGCTGTATACACAATATGCAATCATTCATTTTGGCACAATCCATCATTCAGAGTGTTTTGGCTGCATTTCTGGCGTTTTCATATACTTTCTTCTTGATCACTACTTTGTTCTTTAATAATACATAGATATATATAATAATAATCTCCAAAATCCCGTGTCTTTCAGTCCATGCTAGTCATCAGTAGCAAGATCGCTCAATCCGCAGCTTTTGTCTTCAAAATGAATGTTAGACGCATTACCACACAACAGATAGTGTACTAACCATTATCAGTCAGCATATCTGGATCAAAATAGGTATTGTGCTCCGTATCCTCATCATGTTCGAAAAATTCCCCACAGGGAAGAGCTGTATGCAAATAAGCATATCGGGCCGGCAGATTGACGATTTCAGACGGTTGAGCACCGGAGGTGTTACCAGTTGGGGCGGGTAGCGTGCCAGGCGGAGGTTGATTCGGCTCTGGATTTCGCACTCTGCGTCGGGCTGGGGGAGGTGTACCTGTTTGGTTGCGTCCCCAGCGTGTCTGCGGATTCTTTGCGGTGCCATTTTGGCAATGAAGGCAGCCGGGCATTTCATTATGACGAAGCATTGCCAGGTGTCTTTGTATCGCAGCCGTCACCTTTTTATGCCCAGGTAACTCAACACCCCGCTTCTTCTCTTCTCGAACCTCGGCGCGTGGTTTCTTAATGAGATATTTCATTTCCTCTATTGCGGCGCCCGAAAAGCGTTCTTTGGCCATTTTGGCCATATTCAACGCCAGGCGCATGTCGGACTGTTCCAGCTGTACCCGACCTCCTTGCCTTGCCATAGTTGCAGACATGTTGAAAACCTACAAGACCTTAGTCGATGGTTCAAACAATGAAATTCGGCTGTTACCTCTACCATATATGCTTCTGTAGCCTCCTCTAAAGTGATTAAAGACTGTTTCGTCCACTCACTGAGACGTTTATCAGGAAATTCATCTACGAAAATCCCAAAGCTTACAACATCATGATGCTCGATTTCGCGGACTGTGCGGACAAATGCCTTTGTCGACCATGGAGGTTTCCCATTACGGGCACTGAAGAATTCATTACGTAGCTCTTTACGGGCACCCGCTGTACGTTATTCAGTTAACCGACCGCTGTTTGCCACGATAAGGACATACTTACATCCAACTGCATGCTGCTTCTTGTTTTTGCTGCTGCCAGTCTGGCGGACGATCTATAAATGTGCATCCTGGGTCACATGTTTGGTGGCTACATTGGCAGCATCGCGGTGAACTAACTTGTGTCTGCGCTCTTGTTGTGTGCCAAGAAGCTCTGTATTAGATGTAGCGCCCGCCAATCTGCCGGGATCTGATGCGGTCTTACCTGCCGGAGGTGGTTGTGTATCCATAATGTGCTGATGTGGAATACGAGAGGAAGAGGATAATGAGATGAAGTGGGAAGCCCTGAGGACTATATAGTTAGCTTCATATCAGAATGGAATATATAGCAGCCAACATGATATTTATGATCAAGATGAATCCTACTGAGTATGGATGCAAGTTGCAGGGGTTTCCCCCCGCCCCGCAATTTGCAATCAGTCGTTCTGATGTTTCCTGTTTGATAACAGGGATTGATTGCGGTGTACGACCGCCGAAATCGCACAATTGCTGGATATTAATAGGATGTAGTTCAAGTGAAAGGACGTCTGCTGATGTTTGTCTCAAATAATCCCCGGGATATTACATGAAACTGACACTATCAATCATGTCATGTTGTACGGTTAGCATCATGATTCCGGATTCATTGACAGTCAAGAGTGCGCTGTTGCTTTGTTCTATATTAGTAAACGTACTAACCTTGACATAAATGACGCAGCTTACCTCCATATTGTCCATAACTTGCAACATCCAACATCTCGCCCAACAACAAATTCCACGACAACTATAATGGTCAATGCTCCGAAAAAGAACTTTTCGCCACTTCCGGCGGGCAGATACGGTAAATCGAAAAAGCGGTCAACCCAACGACCTCATCAAGCGAATGAAGGCAAGCGCGGCTTGGTGGCAGAGAGAATCCGAGCCCTTGGGGCATTGCGCAGCTTGAAATCCAAAAAGAAGCTTGCGGCAGAGAAGCGACAAGAAACGCACTTCTTAAGCAATGAAGAGAAAGAGAAATGGATTGAGGATTATGTGGAGAGAGAGACCGCTGGGGCAAGAAAGCGAGTTGAAGACGCAGAGGCCGCGGTTCAACATCAGCAGGACGATATGACGCAGGCATAAATAGCGGGATTGACGTCCAGAGAGTCCGAAAAGATGTTTGAGGAGATGCTGGTTGCTATAGGAGACAGTCTGAGTGATCTTGCAAGTTCCGACGATGGGGAGGATGGGGAAGAGGAAGATGATGAAGACACTGAGCAGGGCAATTTGAGCGAAGATGACGAACCCGGCTGGGTGATGGGCACAATCACCAAAGCGGTCCAGAAGCGCAAGGAAAGATTTCGGCAGAAGCAGATGAATCTCGACAAATTGACTCAACCGGGATGGGAGGATGCAGCCGACTACTTCTGTGAACGAGATAAGAAGTAGGGCACCACCGAATTGAGGGTTCCGGCCGTCGTCCAGCCGCAAACAATTGATGACGCTCCGGCACATCCACCAGCAACAGTTGGAGACCTGATGGAGAGTCTTGACATTGTCCCCGGAATATCGCAAAGGCCGCAATGGACTTCCCGACGAGGAAGTAGTCATAATAGGCTAGGTTCGGTGAAGCCGCAGTCTCAATCGAGCATACCAAGTGGTGAGCCAGCTGCCGAGCCCGATTTGTCAATGTTGCTGAAAGCGAAGCCAGTTGAACCAGTAAGCTTTTACCCCTGCATGTAGCCTGCATCTAATTAGCATATAGATATCGGATTCCGACGAAGAGATGGTGACGGCTCCAGCGTCTGCAGAAGAATAGTGGTGCAAACTGTACTTTTTGATGTCTGATCGAGGTAAAAAGCAAGTTGTATACCAATTTTGCTACGTGTCAGCTTTGGCTTGATTTCAGTGACCAAATTGTGAGACATGATAATTCGTCTGTGCATGTGCAAGGGTCAAACGCACCATGTGAAAGTTGTAAAATCCAAAACGGGTTGTAAGACGGCCATCACGTTCGGTTTTATTCTGCAAGTAACTCTTAAGTGATAATGCAAATTCAATATTATTGACGAAATGTGCTAACAAAATTTAAGTGAGTTATGTCATACGTGTCATAGGAAGAGTGCTCAGTGCGCATGACGAATCAATCTAAACCACAGCCGTCATGCTATATTCATCCATGTATCCAACTGCATAACTCTCCGCACAGACCTGGTTCACATGGTTGAGATATTTGAAATTGCTTGTGGTACATCATGGAAATCGAAGAGAAGGAGCTGGATAAGGAATGGTGAGGAAGTCGAGCTATATTTACCAAAAACTAGTGAAATGATTCACATGCCGTCAATTGCCGGCCGAAAGCGCAGGAATGTGATAAGGCCACATCATTTCTCACTCAGTTAGCGTAGATAGCAGTTGATCAAAAATTGAGAGGTCACAAAACTCCTGGATGCAAACAATAATGGACACAAACGCCATAATGGATATCATAACTGTGTATTTGATTCGTTGGATACAATTATTGAGTATACAAAGGCTGTTTCGATCTGCTCAATGTGAGCGTCCACGGAGCGTCAACGATTTTTGGCATTACATCATGAAACATCCAGTAGGCTGTGCAGTTACCGTAATACATAATCGAACTATCAGCCGCCTTTCTACTGAACAATGGTGACGGCAACATTACTCCTATGTCCTAAAAATGAGAGTCAACAGAGTGCCAACAACTTTTGGCCTTGCATCTTGGAAAATGCATGGGGTGCATGGCGACGTTACCCTATAATTGCGCTATCTGCCGCCTTTCTAGGCAAAAACTCTTGAAACAACATCCCTACTATGTCGTAAAAATGAGCTTCAACGGAGCGTCAATGACTTTTGGCCTTGTATCATGGAAAATCCTAGGGCTGTGCGACGGCATCAAGCCATAATTACATTATCCGCTGCCTTTCTAGGCCAAAACGATTGAGACTACATCGCTACTATGTCCTAAAAATGAGCGTCAACGGAGTGTCAACAACTTTTGGCCTTCTATCATGGAAAATCCTAGGGCTGTGCGGCGGCATGAAACCATAATTCCATTATCGGCTGCCTTTCTAGGCGAAGACGGTTGCGACTACATCCCTACTATTTTCTAAAAATCAGCGTCAACGGAGCGTCAACGACTTTTGGCCTTGGATTATGGAAAATCCTAGGGTTGTGCGGTGGCATGAAGCCATAATTACATTATCGGCTGCTTTTCTAGGCAAAAACGGTTGCGACTACATCACAATTATGTCCTAAAGATGAACGTCAACGGACCGTCAACGACTTTTGGCCATGCATCTCGGACAATCCGAGGGCACAGCGGCGATATCAACATATAATCGAACTATCAGCCGTCTTTCTAGGCAAAAATGCTATTGAGATCATCGTCACTACGCCCCAAAATTGAGCGTCAACGGAGCGTCAACGATTTGAGGCCTTCCATCTTGCAAAATCATCCGGCTATGCGTCTTCAATGATCTATAATCGTACTACCGGCCACCTTTCTAGGCAAATATGCTCCCGACAAGAACGTAACCATGTCCCAAAATGAGCGTCAACGGAGCGTCAACAATTGTTGCGCTGGCATCTTGGATAATATAACCGGAATTGAACGCAGATAAACCTCAATGAACCTATCGGCTGCCTGTATTGGCAAAAATGCAAGTGTCGATATCGCGTCCGCCTCATACAATTGTGCGCCCACGGTGCGTCAAGGCTCTGAACGCTACACAGCAATAAACTGCAGTATGCTGTTCCTAAATGGAGGTTTCCACGGTCAGTCGTTGTAATCTGTCCTTGTATTCATCATAACAAATATGCATGCAATGTCTGACTGATCTGATTATTATCCTTGTAGCTGTAGAGTCAATATTTAAGAACCCGCAATCTGCATTACTGTATCGTTATTTTCCGCAGTCTCTCGAGTCGGATTACCCAGCTTTTGAATTTCTACCGCAATGTCTGATACACAATCTTTGAACACCTCATTGCTAGAGGTTATGATCTCTTCCAAAAATGAACGTGTCTTTATTCGTGATTTGAGCGACCATACTTTAGAAATCATCATCGACGCTTGGTGGGCTTCAAAGAATGTAGGCTCGAAGCGGCCAATTGCTTGGAAGAATTCTAGACATGCGCCTTCGTGGCGATTCTATTTGCACTGTGGAATTGAGGAGGCCAGCAGCCCTGGCATCATATGTATTGTTTGTCATCAAGTTCTTCGCCATCCATCAGAACATGGGACCAGCTCAATGGGGAAACACTTGCTGGCAAAAGCTCACATCGCAAAGTTAAACGAATTAACAGAGTCCGAGGTTACTCAATTGACTAGTTCAACAGTGGATGAAACAGCTGTGGCCATGCTGAAGAGGCAAGGAAGTCATGGAATTACAATAGTAAGTTTGCAGAGGAAAACCATATTTGATATCCAGTTTAATCCATATTGACCGAAATGACAGACAAAACGTTCCAAACTGGCAGTTAAAGACATTTAAACTTCGTAATTTTACCAAGACACATGGAATCGTTACCTCATGTTAGGATATATTTCGGCACATATTCCATGGAACGCTATATCAAATCTTGAGCTACGACGGTCATATAAGGCATTACGCGATGACCTAGTTCTTCCGTCCGCTACGACCCTTAGTAACATTTGCCGGAGGGAATATACACTGACTGGGATGCAATTAAGAAGCAATTGTCACAACAAAATAAAGTTAGTTTAGCTTTGGACGGATGGACATCAACGCACAAACTAGCGATAACGTCAGTCATTGCTTACTATATGGATCGATATTCGGCATTGCGTGCAGTTCAACTCGCTTTCGATGAGGTTAATCGCCTGTTCATTTCCCGTTTCAAAAGCTAATTAAGGATGACAGGTTAAGGGCCAAAATACTGTAGCAAGGATAGCCGTACATTTGAAGCATGTGCTTGATCGTTTTAAGCTTACCGACGGCTGTTTCCTTGGTATTACGACTGATAATGCTTCCTCAAACTACTTGACGACACGCGAGCTGCATTCAACACTTGAGGCCTCTGGACTCGAGTGGCCTGCATTCAGGAACCATATACCGTGCATGGCGCACATCATTCAGCTGGCTTTAGGTGCATTCATGAGCAGTCTGGGTGTAAAAGGCCGCATCAAGTCTTGGGAAGCCCATGAGTGCGATCAGCAATTTGGCGAGAATGAAAGCATGGACATTGGAAAGAGTCAAAGACTTCGAAAGTAGGGCAATGCAAGAATCAATAAGGTGTCGGCCATCAGACCAGGTTTAGCAAAGATAATTGAGAAAGTACGTATTTCATGATATTTCGAAAGTCCTGAAGCTGACCTTCATAAAGCAGAGAATGCTTGCTGTATTAATTACGCTAACACCTGGTTGCCAAAAGGAGTTCATTGACTGTCAGAAAGCCAAAGTCCGCATTGCAGTACTTCGCATTATGGATGTAAAGACACGTTGGAACTCTCCTCTGGAGTTGCTCGAGCGCGCCTACCGCTTACGGTAATTCACCCACGAGTGGCTTCTAAACCCAAAATACGCTGAATATTGGCCACTATTCACAACTCAGGATGAATGGACGAATGTCAAGTATGTCATGGAAGTATGGAGGCCATTTCGATATTGGACCTTTGGATGTTGAAGAGGCCTACAGTCACAGTGCATCATGTTATTACTGTGTACAATGACATGTTCGATCACATGGACAGCGTGATGCGAGCTTTGTCCAAGAAGCAGACTCCATGCAAGAAAGACTGGTTCTTCGCTGTGAAGTTAGCTCAACAGAAGCTCTCCAAATACTATGCTGAAGTAATTCCAACGACGGGCATGCTTCTGATTTCCGCGCACATCCTTGATCCTTTCAGGATGTTGCGATCGTTTAAAAAGTGGCACAAAGGAATGGATATTAATGCTGAGGACGAGACATCCTACACTACACAATACCAAGAGGCCTTTCTGAAGTATGTGGAGAATGAATACTGCGCTAAACATCGACATGTGCCTGTGAATAAACTCGAAACAGTACCGACTAGCAATCTCTTCCCCTCTGCAACGGCTTCAGGGTCCTATCAATCATCCTTTGATCCATATGATTTGTCCACCGATGATGAGGAGTATTTAACGACTAACAATGTGGCTGAGACGACACCCGGACGACGTGATCGCGCAGCCCGCTTTTTGACCGCCACCAGGCTCTATTTGAATTGGCCTCCTGAACCACCAAAGAACTTGGGGCAAATCAATCCTAATCACAATGATTACCACTCTGACCCAATGGAGATGAGCAGTACATTTTGGATACCGGACATAACCGACTGGTGGCGACAACAGGAGGAAACGCACTCAAAGTACGCCGATCTCTCTGGTGTGGCGCACGACATATTGTCAATCATACCACATGGTGTTGGAGTGGAGGCCAATTCTGCCCTTGGCCGAGATGTTATCAGCTGGAGGCAGTCAAAAACCACAGGCGAGACCCTTCGCAAAAAAGTCATTGTAAGGCAGTTCGCTCGAGCCAATAACGGGATTTTGGCAGGCACTGACCCTGAATTGGATACCATGAACACAGAAATGACTCGGAAATGAAGAAAGAGGCGGAGGAAAGGAAATTGCTCAGAATGACCAAGGTTCATGACTTTTTGGAGATGTGGCTGGGCAGCCGAAACCTACGTGCTACACAAAGGAATCCCGCGCTCAAAACAAGCAGATGACCGCTGTAGGATACATTTCGGACACGGAAGAGATCGCCAAATCATCCTGGTCACTCTTCAAACATGATGGTGCGGCTGAATTTAAATTGTCAGAATGATCACCTTTGCCACCAGCTTTGTCTGCAAAAGACCTTCCTGGAAGACGAACTCAAATCGTAAATGTCCCCTGTATTCAGAGAATCAACCGTCATCCAGAAGAAAGCGACGAGGAAAGCGCACCTGAAAGCATTCCGGACACTGAAGATTGGCTGAACTGGAATGGCGACTTCGAGAATCCAAATGACAGCGAAGAGGATTGCGCAGTGGACAATGCCTCCAATATAGAGCACAACAATTGCATCGAGGATCCGGAATGCCCAGAGGCGCCTGATGCGAGCACCGCGCCAACTGTGCCTGGATTGGTTCGGCCGACACGGAAGTCAAAGAGACAGGCTGAAAACGTTTTAATGATGGTCAATGCAGCTGAAACGCGGAGAAATAAAGGAGGGAAAAAAAAGTAGGACAGAATGCGTCAATGGTTCACCAGCTTTATGTAGCTTGACCGAGAGTTTCAGGTAGAGATATATTATGGGCGAATGGTAAGTAGCTTGTGAATATCTGTTCATAGATAGATGTTTAGCAGGTGCAAGGAATCTTTTGGCATGATACATCATTTTTAGTGGTGTGAGAGTGAACAGTACAAGATAATGACTCCGCACGGCTTTGCCACAGGGTTGAGTCTCAATCAAGCAGAAAGCCAACCGGTACAGTCAAATCAGGATGAAAACAATTATGGCCGGCCGCTGATGATAAATGGACAATACATTAAAATAAGCATCAACGGAGCGTCAACGATTTGTGGTCTTGTAAGTACGGTAATTCACCAGTGACTTGGTCAATGTTATGCATAACGGACGTATTGGCAGCTTCTATTAGCAAAAGAGATAGCAACACGGTCACCGTCCCATTCTTAGTATGAGCGTCAACGGAGCGTCAACAATTTTTACCTTTGCATCTTGAGTAAGTTATGTTCCGACTGGTTGCAGCCACCCATTTATGCGATATTGGCAGCCTTTACTGGGAAATGCAACAGCCAAATGCTCCCTGCAGCATCCTGAAAATGAGCGTCAACGGAGCGTCAACAGTTTTGGGACTGCCATATTGCGTATTCAAGGCATCGCGCGGATTTTCGCGTGCATAACTGTATTATTGACTGCCTTTCTTGGCAAAAATACCATATAGTGAAGGTGAAACACAGATACCAAATTAATCGATATTGCAAACTGCTCAACAAGCAAAAGCTCATTAATGGTTGCTGAAAACTTGATTTTGATAAGATACTATTAACACACTGCAAATACAAGAGCCTTATATGAATCTATAGATGGACCCGCTGTGCGACCCGCTGACAACCCGCCCAATTCAGACGGGTTGGGAGTTTGCCATGGAACCGTGCCCAAGTGGGCAGTTTGGGTTTATTGATGACCCGGACAGCCAATTTAGCAACGGTTTGGATTGGACCTGGACCCGGACCCAAAGTGACGGTCTGGAACCGTTGCTAACCCTATACAGGCTCCAAGTGGATCCTCAATCTCGCTTCATCTGTGCCCTGGAGTGCAGCTGTAAGTTCACTTGATCATGGTGTGGTGAAATGGTGGAGCGAGATGGCAGACAGCCCATCATCTACACTTTGCCGCACCTCGCATGGTCTCCGAAAGGAATTCATGACAGTGTGTGTTTCTAGCTCATGGGCCGCAGGAAGAGGGTGAGAGGATACGATGGGATACCTGGTCATGATGAACCACACAAAGTGTGTGCATCTACAAAGCTCGGCAAGAGTGCATGAGACCATGAGCCGGGAAACATTCAGTATGTATTTCGTATAATGAGATGATGTCTATCTACTCTGGGGTGTCCCAATTATATACTGTCTGTTGCTGAGTCAATCTCTGTTTGTATATATATAGAGATACTTAGATATTACGGCATCATGTCTCCAGCAGAGCATGTCCAGAGGTCTCAGCTGCTTTCAAAGTCTCCCTCAGTCCTGCGCAGAGGTCTCAGGAGCTCCAAAAATTGACTATCCTAATAGTCAAATCTGGTAGCATCCTGAATGGACCTCTATCACTGCAGGTGCTTTCAGGCGCACGTGTCAATGCTCTTTCAGTGTATGGGAGCACTAGGCAACGCTCCATGGTGGGCTTGAGGCATCTGGAAGTACTCAGCAGTGGTAATGAGGGCTACGGGAGGGCCTGAGAGGTTTACATATTGCTTCCGGACAAAAAGACATTTTGCTGATATAAGTGATGGCATAGGGTTTTGTTGGACTCAGCATGGCTCCATCATTTGTTGATGGTTACAAGCAGGAAACAGCTGAAAGTAATTGTCAATGAAGGAAACAGTGCTATCAAATGCAGCAAAGACAGATCTGGAATACGGCACGCTTGAGTCATTGGTCTATTCTGGAAGATACTGACATGTCAATCATTGTGTGAATCCAAGTATTACAACTGAATCACACTGCTGAGATGGAGTTAAAGAAGTATATGTTAGTACTGACCACTACTATCAAGTGGACTCACTCTTCCCTTCATATGTGCTGTATTCCCTCATATACAGAACATTATCCCACCCTGGAACAATTACCAAAAACAAAGGAAAAGAGCGAAATCAGTAAACGACGGGTAAACAGAGGTCCCACCACTTCACCTGAACTCACTCATTTCTGGCCGGCAGCTATTTCACTGGGTGTGGAGTCAAGAAACATACAGAGCTTCCCTCAGGATATGACCGAACGCCATGGGGCAGGTGTTTGAAGCCAAACACGCGACTCTGCCGTAACCATGGCCGCTCTGCTGCAGTTGAATATCGCTTCCGTTGCTCCTGGCCTCATTACTGCCAATGAGTTCACCAGTCTGGATCATCCTAGTCCGAGTTAGGGCTCAGTTGTCTCTTGTCCAACCTCATGGCCGGACTGGACAGGATCACAGAGTGCCAGTCTTCGACTGGACATTCTCTGTATGGACCGGTCAGTGCCGGTGATGTGGAAGCGAAATCTGGTTCTCACCATCACGACAACTAAAATTGGGCAGGGGTAGCTAGCTGGTGGCATCTGAAGACTAGGGAAAAGTGGTGACGGGCTGAGTGACGCAGAGTGTTGCTAGAGCCTAGGGTTTGTGACTTCTCTTTTAGGCTGTGCACTCCACTTCCATTCCCTACACATCTTCGACCTTTAGACATGTTGCCAGTTATTGTAACGGCGGCATGTGACCCAGTGCCAGGTAACGGCCATTCTATATGGTCGGCTCGCCACGAGCCTTAGAGCTCTAGCTATAATCATACAATACCTCTACACCTACTATCACTGGCATCCACATTTGCAACCGTATTGCTATAATTACCACATGTCTGGCTACGAGGCCAAATGGTGGCGTACATGCCATTACACTATTTTCGATTTTTCAGGAAATGGATACGTTTCGCTCATGGGATTTCATGAGTTTACCCATTTCCCGACGCGCGACACCATGGAGTCAACAATTGATAAAACAGCTCTCCCGATGAGATATCGAAGCATAATTATAGCAAAGCACGGAGTGTTGATTATTCCATCATTCAATTGAGCCACCTGACAGCCGTGGAGTAGAGTTCTGAGACGAAGTGACGAACGAGGCGCATCACCGGCGATGACAATTATCATGATTACCGGACACAACAGTTTGACGCTACAACCAAGAAAATTCGCATACGTTCGATCTAATTTAGTTCGAATACTATTCCTACGGGTCAATTGAGCGCTCTCAGCAGCCAGAGAACCTACAATGCGCGGACTGATATTAACCCTTAATCTCCAATACCAAGACGATTTACGAGTCAGCACATTTAAGACTTCATTCCTTGTATTTGAGCGAGTGCATCTATCTCAGTTTGCGTGTACGCCTACAGCTCTAACAACCCCGAAAAAGCCCACTTGCGGAGTCTTTCTACAGCCACTTATACCTAGGGATACAGTATTCGAGCAAAGCATACCTACGGAGGAGGATTACTCTACGAATGAAGCACTCTCTCTCCGCCACGAACCTCTGCAGAAGCGAAGTGCACTTACGGAGATCACACCTTACTCCACGATTGAAGCACATTGACAATGAGAAGCTTGCCCTCGCTTGAAGTGAACTTGCAGAGGCGATACATTGCCCAGTGAGAAGTGCATTTATGGTCCAGACCTACACAATTGCAATGATGACTACGATGACTGTTCAGAGCGCAATTATTATGGACAATCACAGTTCGCCTGCTATATCAAAGATTTTTGACTGCAATGACACTAATCGCAACCCAGGCCACAGGTGACCATGATTACCTACAGACCAAATAGGATCTGGACTTCCGGCAGCACCGATGGCTACGATAGAGACGACATTATGATTTGCGACTAGGACCTCCTGAGGCACCACTTTCAGGAGACTAATTTGAGGATCCAATCAATCAATGTGATATAGATAATACCAGTTTAATCTTTAAGGCCGGGATACATTCCATGGCGCCCAGTCAGTAAATATCTATTCCAGCAAAATCAGGAATGACTATCATCGAGCGGCATACATTACCAGTCCTTATGGCGATATGGAATGGTCTCAGAATTTCAAATGGATCTGCTTGATGTGCCCATCTCGATGTATGAGGTACCAAACTGCCACGGTTTTGGGCCCAAATGCGGTAATGGTCGATCGGTCACTGTGCCGGTCTAGTGTTAGCAACGGTTCCGGGTTAGGAACCGCCAAGGAACCGAACCGGGCAACTAGCGCTGGGTCGTTACCCGGACCGGACCGAAACCCTGTGTTTTTTGGCCGGGTAGGAACCGGACCGCGCATTTTGCGGTTCCTACATTTTTGCCTCCAATTAAGTATTTGAGTTCTGATCGTATTATGACATGATGTATACGTAGATTGTGCATTTTTAGCCGCTCTTTCACCTTCCGCTTTCAGATTTGCAATCCGACTAATATTCGGTGAGTGGCTGTGTAACAAGCGTTGATTTTAACCGAATTTCGCGGGTTTTCGACAGCGACTCAACGAATATTGGTCGGATCGGAAATCTGAAAGCGGGAGGTGAAAGAGCGGCTAAAACTGCACAATCTACGTATACATCATGTCAGGATACGATCAGAACTCAAATACTTAATTGGAGCGAAATATCTGGGCTTGCAAAGGCCGGGTTTTGAGGTGGAAACCGGCCCAAATGCCAGCGGTCCGGGTTTTTCATGTGGTAAAACCGTTGCCACGGTTCGGTTCCGGTTCCAACCCTAACCCGGAACCGTTCTAGCGGGTTGGAACCGTTGCTAACACTATGCCGGTCTTACCTTCAAACAATATACTTCATTCGCAGCTTCCTTGATGGACTGCCCAAGAGCAAGTTGATATGTGGATGCTATCATGCAGCGGAAACATGTCTCTGGGGCGAGAAATGCTACCGAGACAATCACAGTGATGAGTTCTTCTCCACAAGCATCAAGCTTCTGGACCGTTGTAGGACATACCTCTCCCGGGGATACCAAATCAGAGACCGCATGATGACTGCTAGCTAGAAACCAGTTATCATAGCATTCACCCAATGGTCTGGGGTTTGCACCAGTTTCCTGGGAGCTGCTGTATATGGACCTATGGAAGCGGCATCGTGAGCCAGCAGAAGTAGTAACCCACGCAGGCTGGATGGGCTAGCAAGGAGCAGCGACGGTAGTGGCGGCAGAAGAGCCTCTCCGAGGAGACATTTAAATGTCTGCTGCCGGCTTGTCGAGTCACCAAAGGAATGATTGCAGGCCACGGTCATTTTCCATTGGACGGGCTGGCGGTACTGCATCTCCTGGATGTTCCCATTCCCCGCTTCCGTCCTTTCTTTGATTCTTTTGGCTAACATAGATGGAGCAGTTCGTACGACTTTTGTGCCGGCCTCCAGTTTGGACATAATCTCCACAGACGAATGACAATTTAGCAGTGAAGCGCCGTTTACGGCCGGGAACAGACGAACTACATTTGGAAAATTGGAAGGCCAGGCACGATATAATGCCCCAGATACGAGAGACGACTTTTGAAATCTACTTTGTCGAAGAAAAGAGCTATAGTTGAAACTATGGGAATTGGACTTACGAGATCCTATATGCAGATCCCAATGATGCATTAATGCTCGGAGATGGATGACAATCAATCTATTGACTATGCCGATATACAAGAAGTTATGTGAAAATCTACCCTATCTAAATGCTTACTTTCGATGACAATGACAATCTACAAGACTAGCAATTGAATGCCGAGATGCAGATAAATGTACCGGCAGCCTTGCCGTACCGAGTACAATCCCGACTATTATTCAAGAGACCGACTCAAGTGCCGTATGGCAGAGAATACAATGCCGACTACAATACCGAATACAATGCCGAATTTGTTACGAAGTTATATTACCAAGAATCATCCTGAGTAAAACCGCAACTCAGACTCGGCAATTCCAAGCTACAGAAGTACATTGATAATTGACGACTGCAAATCGACTTCGGAATCAACACCGAATCAAGCGCTTCCAAATGAGATTCTCTAGGAAGCCGTATGATATTAGGTGCCGGCGGAGCAACGACTTTCAAAAGAGGGGATGACCAAACGGGAATAGCAAACGAACCCCTACCGCAAACAATTACCGTACCGGAAGTGCGAGAACGAAGCACCGTGAGATACATTCACCAATTGACAAGGCTTGCAGCGGCAAGTGCACCTGGAGACGAATCGACGAGTGGACTCAGAGATTGACGATAAGCGCACCGAGTCAAGTGATGGCAAGGACACCTACAGATGAATCAACAAACCGGAAGAGATCCAGCGAGCGCACCCCGCGATTAGAGACAATAAGTCCACCTAGCATACGACAGACGTCCAGAATACCTACAAATGCACAGGAAAGAGATCATAAGTCAAACGAGCCTGATCCATGGCGAACGAGTGCAATATAGCTACCGAAGCATTCCAAACCAGATTCCGAATGAACACGAATATGGCTACCAAAACAGTTCCGAACGAGATACCGAATAACTCTAATATGGCCACCGAGCATACTGAATAGCTTACCAAATGGCATTATGAGAGACAGCCGGTATATAACTACCAAGAAATGATCACCGAGACCTCACAGCGACGGATATCACTGCGAAGGACTTTAAATGGGGATTGAATGAGCGGATTACTGGGAGCTGTACCGTACCAAGCCACTGACCGAGATGCTTACCGAATGGCATACGGAAGGATCAAGTAACTATCGCCAAACGCCATACCGAACTGAATGCCAAACGACCACACCTGAGGCCTACCAAATGACTACCGGGAAGCCAACGAATATTCTACCGAAGCTGCCTACCGATATGGCCACAGAGATGTCGACTAAGACCACACCAAAGCTATCATTTGAATGACTTTCACCAAGAAACAGTCCACCGAGACCCTGCCGAATCAAGCGATGCTGAGATCTGCAAATGCAATGTACAAAGTGGCTTTCCGAGACCAGAAGCGCGCTCCTATCACCGTGAGTATGACCACCTACTGCTATGTTTACGTGTTAGATATAGATCAATGATATACCGCCCATGCCCGATGCAATTGGCATCAATTCTACCACCCTCAAATGGTCATCAGCGAGTCACATATGAGAACCGACGGCTATGACGATGCCAGGAGCAGAAGCTCACTTCATTGTCCAAAGTCAAGAAGAGATCGACCTTTTCCCGATATTACCCCAGCCAATTCCGACGATGTTCGATGCCTAGACACAACTTTAGGAAGTGAGAGCCGAACCGAATTACGTATCGAATCAGAGATTAAAATTTCAATCCCGAATCACCAATGAATCCCAATTCCAATTTGGAGATCCAAATTACACTGCTACCGAGCCAGGATGGCAATCAACAATCGATATGATGATGAAGTCGTCGACGGAGCACCGATTTTTCAAAGAGGGAAATAGCCTTGTCTACACGATCAAATCCTACCAACAAGTCGAAGCCCAATGAGGTGCAGTCTACCGAGACATACGGGGAAGTCGACCGAGAAGTCTACCAAGAAGTCGACCAAGATTGTAACGAAGCCACCTATCAAGAGCGTGCAACCATGAAGTCGACCGGATGGTAACCGAAGCGGGATTCGAACGACACTTACCGAGTCAAGCAGCATCTCCGAATCAATGCCACTTACCGATGGCAACTGACAGACAAATATACCACAAAGCACTACACGAAGGCTCGGGAGAGCCCAAGTGCACTTGAACTTATTAAGTATAACCATCTTTAGAGAAGCTCACTTGTTAGATATCGACGAATGAGATGAGAGTACACGATTGACGTATAGGATTGATGATCACCGAAGGCTATGAACGATACCCGTAGCAGAAGCTTGCATCGATGGCAAGTTATGAGCGGAAGCTCTACCACCCTGATGATTCCGACCAGAACAACGCCGGGATATGAACCACGAGTGCGGTACTCGATGGCACGCTAAATGCCGGATGAGTTTGGGAGTGGTTATAAAGAGGATTCGAGGTCCGAGACTCGGGAGCGGAGGGAATGGGTCAATAGAGTTTCAGAACTCCGGACCGGCGGAAAAGTGATCAATTGAGAGTTCCTTTCTTCTGTTTCTTTTCTTCTCTTCTCTTCTCCATACTTCATTACTTCATGAGATCTTGGCCCGGTACAAATGGCGTCGGCGCGGGTTTTTACCACCTCCGGATGGCGGCCAAGTGGGGGTGGAGTTTCCCCGTGCGCCGGATGCACCGAAAGGTCACCCTGAGCGGTGCTGATCGGTTGTGGGACTTATGGGTTCGTACAATGATGTACGCGGCATGATTGTATAAAGCTTTCTTCCCTTTCCCTTTCTCTTGTACGGTTTATGCAGCCCAGGAGGTCTGCGCCTAAACAGGAGGATAATGTAATGGCGGCACGTAACCTGGGGCCGGGTAACGGCCATTCCATATAGTCGGCTCGCCACGAGCCTTAGAGCTCTAGTGATAATCTTACTATACCTCTACACCTACTATCACTCTCATCCACGTTTGCAACCAGATTCCTATAATTACCACACGTATGCCTACAAGGCCGAATGCTGGCGTACGTGCCCTTACAGTTATCACACCATAGGCAACACATACGGTTCTCCCCTTCACTATCGCAACAGGGATTTCGTATTTGGGAGACCATGGGTTTGATAGACATAATCTCCTCAAACCATGAAACACACACTATATGTTTCACAGCTGATGGTCCCACGTACTCTTGCCTAGCTTTCATAGATCTATGTGATTTTTCTGGTTACTCAAGCACTCCTGCCAAGGCTTCACAGATCAACACAATTTATGTGGTTCCGCACGCAATCTTCCCAATCCTTCGTTGCTCCATGCAACTTGTGTGGTTGCTCACAGCCTGTGAACCTACCACATCCTCTCCCCCTCTTTCCAAGCTCCTCGAGCCAGAACTGCTCTTTCTCAAAAATATGACTCCGCCTCTAGGCCACAATTCAGTCACACAGTGTGTGGGGGAGTCCCAATGACATCGGGCTAATTCCATCTGAGTGGAGTTGTCCACTCCTAGTGGGTACCAGTCGCATTGAAATTTGGACCGGTCTGATCCTGGTTCAAAACTCTCTTGCACTGGACTGGATTAAACCCAGACTAGTGGAATCATTCTTCACTTTTCTCTCATCCTGAGGCTCTGGCGCCAAACCTCCTGTTCGTGCTCTAGGTCTTGTTACGGGGGTACTTAGGTGCCTAGCTAAGGTACTAGCACAGCTGTAGATCCTAATCTTTTCCTCGAAGATAGTATTTTCCTGGACATGTAACTTCCTCCTTGTGTTGGCTAGCTTATTCCTTTAACTTCTGGAAAGCTTCTCCTTTTGACTTTTTTGGCAATCCTCCTTCTTTGATTTTTGGAAAGCTTCTTAACTCGATTCCCAGATTTGGCTCCTGAGGATCTCGTGATTCTTTGGGGTTGTTGATAACTCCGTTCGCTAGCCAACTGGTTTCTTCCTCGAGTTGTCTTAAGTCTGAATTCTCGGAGACCGATCTTGCAATGTCTCGTGGTATCGCCGATACTCTGGGTAGCACAATAGATTGTCTCATTACCAGATTATCGATATAAATCGTTAATCCTGAATCCAGTCCAGTTACTCTGGCAATCCACCAGGCGCAATTTGCCACAAAGAAGAACTGATTTTCCCGAGCGAAGGATATTATCTTTTCGAGAGCGTAAACGATAACGTCGGAGTCGTTTTCGAAGCTTTTTGTCGTTTCTTAAACAGGGGTATGCTTAATGGTACGGTGCTGCCGTACTAAGCTAATATATTGTATATATATAATAATAGATATAGGTATCATAAAAACTCAATAATAAATAAAGGTCTTCTTTCGCTGGTAGGTTTCTGACTGTTCGCTGCTTGAGCTTTTTCTCTTCAGTGCCAGGACAATTTGATCTCTTTATAGTCATGTTCGTGGGTCTGTATTCTTATCGCCCTTACTTCCATGCTATGAGTCCACTTATCGTATAATTGCAATGTTATCGTTGCGACTTCCGAATGCGCCCGATAATTGATTGCCACGTTTCCCTAAGGTTACGGTGTTCATATAATGTAGTTTTCAAGCATTACGCTCCTGATCCTTATCAGGCTATCCCTCATATTAAATTATATCGAATGATGCCTCTGATCATAACTTCAACTTGGACATATCACATTCCGTTTGTTTCAGTAGTTGCAACATTAACGACTGACATGTATCTCTGCGTAATCGCAATTTAACTCTGTTTGATCTTCTTAATGCTTTTAATTGCAATATTCTCTGCCTCACCATAATTGGCTATTTGGGATTGCATCATAGATTTAATCAGCGACCGACTGATACTATGCCAACGTAGATAATGACATGTCTTATGACGTTGCAATGCATATGGTCATAACTCAATAAGCCGGTTTGCTTCTGGCCTCTTAGGTTCAGCAAATGTCATTAATCCCTCAGACACTGCATGCTAAGGTCTCGACCTTCCGTGGACCGGGGAGTGCCACAAGTAATCTCACCGCTTAGCGCATGAGTTGTAGATCCCTCGTAATTGCATATTGCATATTGTCTGCTGCGCATGTAGTTCTGGGACATCGCAAGTTAACTATGCGTTGTCCCGCTAGATAGGGTTTGATAGGTGTGGCCAATAATTATGCGCACTGCTGAAGGTTTTTCACTTCCCAGTAATGACGGCATAATTGCATCATCATACGTGAATCCGCTAGTGCAACAGTAGTCGTTACTAATTGATCGACATGCCGCTCAAGTGTAATCCCACTAAAGATCACTTGACTGACAACCATGATCACATATTCGCAGGTAGGTGTTTTGAACATGAACATCGTATAGATCTGTCACATGTACCTGCTTCATTCAAACATGTATCATTACCGCTGCTGAGGGAGAACCCCTACCATGTCTAGCCCACGCTCGATTTCCAACCTGTGGCCAAAGCTCTGACTTCTACTCTAGCTCCAACTCTTGCTTGTGCCAATCTTTTAGGAATCTTGCTCCAGCTCACGCCCGTGCGTTTGGTTCAGATTAAACTTTACTGCAAGGTCAAGGTTTCGGCCACCATCTTCCATTCTGTTATTCGGCCAACATGCTTGGCCCTGGCAGACGATGGTCACTCCGGTTTACCCCTATCAGCCATTGGTCGAATTCCATCAGCCAACTCACTTCCACTTGCCCTTAGTCAACCGGGACCATGCTGTAAAGGTGAGGATGGAATAACTACCTGAGTCTATGGTGAATAGTCAATTTACGACATTTCAAATCCAGACATTTACAATACAAACAAGCTGCGAGTAGCATTCGAATATACTGACACTGCCGAATGCACTTGTAGTAGTTGCCAACAGACAGGGCACAAAGATATACTGACAAGCAGTATCCATCAGCATAGCGCAGTACTGTAAGGTAACATGAAGTACGGGAAAACTTTTATTTGTTCTGGAAGAAAAGCTGAGAATAAATCGAATCAACCCAGTCAATACATTGATTGTGGTCGATACATTTCAATAGTGGACCTCAACGTGTGCTACATATGCAATCAATGCGATAACCACCTTATGACGTCGGGTGTGAACTTACTGAATTGTTATATGTCGCATTGTACAGATTAGTACTGCATAATATTGAGGAGTATGAATATAAACCCAAGTACTTTCTGCGATAGACTCTGTACATGTGCGAAATGAACTCAACACACAATCAGACACTGATGGATCCGGATGAAGACAATATGATTGCACGCGGTATACACGAGTTGAAGTGTGACAACTGATAGACCATGGACTGTTTCGCGAAATGAACATGGCTCAGCTACAGATACAAGCTACTTCATTCCCGTCCTAGGCAGTGATAGTTTGTACTGAACGTCGTGAGAGTGACATTGGATTGGGGCCAAATGAAAACAATATATGGCCCCATATGGGTCAGTACTGATTCATATTTGAAAGTACTGACAGAACAAGAGCTAAATCACAAGAATTCGACAATGCGCTGGCATAGAGATACTCTTTGCTGTCACACCAGAATATGATAGCCGTACAATAGCAACTCATATTGATAAGTATGGCTTAGTATTGAATGGTCAGAGTGTCTGCACCAAGTAAGTCATTACAAATTTATTACTACCCAGAGTGCGGGCAGCTGCCCAACACTTATTGACCATGTTCTATCGAGGCATTTACCAATGCCAATGACCATATGAGGTCTTAAAATTGCCTACCATAGGTGGATCTAACCACGCTATATAGAACGGCCGGCTTGTTTGATCATGTATTTTCAGAAAGCATAATCTGGTCTATGGAGTTTGATGATGCGAACAATAAGTGGTGGTGCATTGAAGGAGGAAGCAAACTATTCATCGACAGAATGGTGCAAAAATCAATCAAAAGCCGCTCATCGGGATACGAGTCACATCCATCTCGGTGGACACCCAAACCAAGCCATACACCACTATGAAAGTTCAAGCTCAAAACAAAAACAAACTAAGGGCTTATTCCCACGTCCTATCGACAGTGCTACTGTTCTGCCTACACCGTATCAATCACGCCGACGTAGCGTTGTCCTACGACCAGCATGTAGTCATTCGCTCGTTGGGATATGATTCTTTAGTCAAAGTTGAAATCAAATTCAGGACCCGCTGGTGGCAAAAATGTGGCCTAAAGCAACCTACAGTGGGATACGGATTGACTGATGGACTCATCGCATTGAGTGTGTACCCTTCGTATGGCCTGGACGACCCTACGGACTCACCAGGTGAATTGATTGCGAGTTACACCTTTCCGCAGGATGCTCGAAGGATGGGTGTTCTCTGGCAAGGAAATGGAACCAAGATCGAAGTGCGTCTTATTGACCTCGTTTTCTACGACCTTGCTAAATTGCACAACCTTACTCACGACAAACTTGAGGAGGCGATGTTAGACCACTATTCACATGGCTGGAACAGGCATGAGAATGCCATGGGTGGGTTTGCTCTTTTTAGCCCAGAGCAGTTCTCCAACTTTTACCCATCACTCATGAAGCCGACTGGAAAGGGGAAGTTGAATTTCATTAGTGTAGCGGTGTCACGCCAACATGGATGGGTTTCCGGATCCTGGAACACCGCGAGGAGTTATCGATAATATATTCAATCCCAAGGGAGATATAACATGATGCAAACAGCTCTGGGAAGACTGGGGCATTGTAAAAAACAACTCTGAAGCAACGCTCAACCTGACGGTGTTATTTAGAACTAAAGACCCACAACAGTCGTGTTGTGATTAATTATTCAGTTTCAGTTCGTATCTCCTTTAATATTTGAGAATGAGATCTATGTGGGGGATCAGTCAATCTTGTGGATAGGTAGTTTTGCTCAGTTATCTTTTTTGTATGTTTTGCTTCAGGTTTTACATGTTCTATTTTTGGGGATACTCATTCACTGTGTGTTTCATTTCTGGTTATTTAGGAACAAGTTTGAGATACATTAGGAATAACCGATGAAAACCAATAAATGGTTGATGGCTACAACATTCTGGAAATGATGGTGTGACTAAAAATTGCATCTGTGTGCGCCTAGAAGCCTACAGATATTCATATAGTATCCCTCATATCACTTGTATACCTTGTATATATCTATATGAATCTTTCTCTGCATAACTTGCTCAATCTCATGAGTCTGATCAGGTCAGACAATCTAAATAAATGTTTTCCAACCCCATTCACAATCTCTATGCATTTGTCCTCCCTACCGACCACGATATCCTCCCCAAATATCTACAGGTATGGCTCTCAACCCGTAACCTTCAACATTATACACCTTAGCATTCGAGAGGCACAAATCTGTATGTTAACCTCGGCCCACAAAGTGCATAAAGCATAGCGGAATGCATTTCCTCACTATACTGCCAGCTGCAGGTCAACACCAAGCAACCTCTGGAAATGTCTATGGCGTAGTTTAGACAAGCACCCAACTTGTGCGGGGAAGACACAACATACATCTTCAACCCCCACAGCATGGTTGTCTCCTAGGAACTGGAATTCATGTTTATTCCCTGCCATAGTTCCATAAATCGAGTACAAGCAACCATTTCACACTGCTGTGCTCTAGCTAGACACGATCTAGCTTGCCGGATACGCCAACTCTTACTCGTATAAACGCAGTCAGAAACTAAGGCTCAGGTCCGGTTTGTAACATCGGAAGCAGTAATATGTACCTGATAATCACAGTGCTTGGAGACAAGAAGATAGACTTCCCCATGACCGGATACGGTTACTGATACAAAACTATCATCGGAAAGTGATCTCGATCTGTTGGGCTCGGATAACGTCCTAGACAACCAGCGATGATATACCTGTGGAGATTGTTTAGAGTGAGGGTTCTCAGGGCTGTGGTAACTGATGAAGAGAAACCTCTAACCTGCTCGCAAATACTTGGCATTACAGTACATCAATTGTCGAACTGGCTTGTTATTTATTGGTTTCATTGAAATTTGGGTGGGGTGGCGAGCGACTAGATGGCCAATGAGGATATTAAGCGCTTAGGGGATAAAATGATCACTAACTGAGGCCAATCAGTTTAGGCATCGGTGTTCTCAACCGTCCCGTTCGTCGAAAATTCATCAGGACGGAACAGGACCGTGAATCGCCGTCTGCCCGAGGGTAGGACGGAAATGGTGCCGTCTGTTTGAGACAGGACGGTGACGGACGGAGAGGACGACCGGGGACGGAGAGGACGACTAGGGATGGAGCCTTGACGTCCCCAGGGGTCATCTGTCGATATCCATGGATTTTTCTCCGGGTACATACAATTTTCCAGACTGTGAAGCAAGATCCTGTTCATCATTCTCCGCTTCTCGCTCTTTAAAACTATAGCATAATTGATATACAATCTATGCATGGATGTATCCATTTATATATCTCTTACCGTGCGGTCTCAGGATCAAATTGGGTTACATTTAAGAATATACAGTAGCCGCCCGATGTCAGTCAGGGACGGTGGATGTCGGCTGGAGACGGTCAAAGTACCGTCCCCGGCAGACACCGGCTGTCCAGCCGTCATTCTAATGTTCGGACGGCATGCCGTCAGCGGCCGTTGGACGGGACGGTTGAGAACACTGTTGGCGATCATAATTGATAATATCAGGTAACCAAGTGTTTTGACAAATGATATTGGCACCACTCATATGGAGGTCTCTCTAGATAAGTAATGACAAGGGCACCCGTTTCGAACACTGGCCAAGACCCAACTGGGAACCGCTCCATCCTCCATAATCCCTGATAAACATATATGAATATCTTGATTCCTATGCAAAAGTGCTAAGTTGCTCGCTTTTACCAACCACATAACGGCATAGGCCTTTCCGCCTTGACTTCTGCAATCTTTGCCTCTCCTCGTGATGGGTGTAAGCCAACAAACTGGGTAGATTGCTGATTGTTCTGACTATTCGTTGTTGCCACATATCACCATAATCCCTCCACATGTCGTCATCTTCCCAAAACGTCTTGAGATGACCTATATTGCCAGGCACATACTCTATACCCTCTCACTACGCCAACCCGCCCGTCACATCCCCATATTGTAATCTATCATCCCGATTTGCAGGGAGCAGCACAACCTCCTCAATATCTGCCTAGTCGTGCTCCAACTCCTACACTTTGTCGCTTCCCGCATTGCTCGGAACGTCTATCTGAACCACTCGTACAGTAGCATACCACCGCCGGGTGTTCTATACGTTCCGGTAGAGTCCTTATGTCTAAATGCACACTATTCTGCTTCCTGCGGGTTAGCCGCAGCGCACACACAGAGTGGAGATGTAGAGCGGCTATAAGCCGAAGGTGCGTTGGAGGACGAGGCTTGTGGCGAGAAGACACCCTTATTCCGGCTGGTCGTAGAGCCTGTAAATCAAATCGCGGGCTGCATAGCTATCGGAATTGTCGGGAGTGAGTCGCATAATGGTGACGATGTTGGAAGAGGCCGTTGTTAACGTCACGACGACTGGAAGTGACAGGCAGAGTAACAGCAGCGACTCGACTGCACAGGATTCGGCTACCCTCATAGTGAGCTAGGAGTTTAGTGGATGGTAAAGCAGTGATTGACAAGAAGGTGGAGTTACTGGCGGGTAGTTGCAGTGGACGAGTACCACCTGCTGTTTGTTCGTGGTGCTTATCATATCAGGGTCGTGATTCGGACGATGGACTGGAACTGAATCTAATTCGAGAAGACGCTTAGCAAGCGAACGGCGAAGAGGAGGATGATGAGCTGATATTATGCACTGAACGGGAGTCGGACTACTAGTGTGCGGCATGGGACGAGCGAGCCCGGGTACACTGGGATCTTGGTGATAGTCGATCTTCAATCGTTTTGTCGTCATACAGTCCCTGGGGCGGTGCAATCGTCGAAGTATATCGAGGGCGAAGGGAGCGGGAGGATTGCAGTAAGCAGGGAAGATGACAGTTGAGAGGTTCAAGCAAAGTATGGTTTTCATTGGTTATCACAGAGCAGTGGAGGAGGGAAAACGTGGTTATCCTGCATATGAATGAGCGAGACGGAGCTGGCAATTTTTGTATTCTCGGTCTACATAATTTTGGTAGTCTCGGAGTGTACTTGGTGTGTGTACCACGCCAAACTTTAGGAACACATCCGAGAACATAATCCCGGATCGGCAGGGTTTCCGTTTAAGATTGCGACTCATTTAAGTTTATATGGACAACAACCTCTGGCGCATCGAGACATGACCCTCTCAATTCTTCATCTAGTTAAAATTACCCTCTACGTCTACGCAGATTCTAAGCTCCTCATCGCAAAAGCGCATATTTGGCTGTTGCGTGTTGAAACACCCGAAAAGTCGGCCTTTCCATCACTCGTTGCTCCTCGCATATGCACCGGCGTCTCTCACCCCTTCACCTGGTCCTGGCCGGACTTCTATAGCGAGAGTCTAGATTGACAGGAAAACCCACACCGTTGAAGAACACAGAAAGAGGACGCACTAAAACAAGATTGGTAGTGCAGAGAAAGCAATTGTATATTAGTGATGAAAAGAGAAGAACAAGTGAAGCATCAGCAGCACCGTATGTACCAGTCTTCAAGCAGAGCTGCATTACAAGCCACTGTTAGCCACTATGTTAACACAGCCACCTTTTGAGCACCCTAGGTTTTTCACCAAAACCCGCGCAAAGCGAGCCCCCTGCTTTGGCGCCAATCGAGTCCACGAGTTCTCGTCACATGGCGATATGATCTATGTTAAAACTATACAGTTTTTTACACGTGGATTCACGTCTAGATCTCGTATTTGCGATACCATCAAAATTGAGCGAGCAGGTGCGAATAAACCACCGAAAAGTGCAAAAATTGAGTGTTGTCCACTACGATTTCACCAATTTCAAGAAATTACAGATGACGATCATAAGCGACGGGACACGAGGTCTTTGACGGCAGACCAGGTAATTAATGGCAGTGATTAAAGTGAAGAGATGGTCTAGCAGATACTAGAGCATGTTATCGATTTGCTCTGTAAGTCTGACCATTCCCTGCTGTATTGCGGACATTGGCGGGAACGTGGAAGCGGGTGTGTTCCGTCACTTTTGATCGTCCATCTGTACTAGTCACCCCGCTTTGGGGACCAACCCTAACCCCACGACCCTATATTAAACTTATTAGATTGCGAACCATCACCTCCGCACTTCCCCACCAACTGTTACCCCCACAACCACCTCGAGGCCATGCCACCCCTGCCCGACATTTCCAACCCGCCCGCGCCCGATGTTCCAAACACTATCGATCTACTACAGCTGTCGTCTTTTGACACTTCACGGTTCGTTGATCAACACGCAACAACTCTGTGCGACGAAACATTCACGCGCGTCCATCTCGCCCATGTTGCGCTTGCATGCCGAAGTGTGTGCGCTTTTTCTTGGGTGTGACATGTCTGACAACATGTGGCAGATCTCCCACAAGACAGAGATGCTGCCCTCGTCTCTCTGATTCAACTGGTATGCTAGCCTTGCTAATTTTTGAGTGCTCTCGCTGATGCTACCACTAGGTCTGCACGCCGTGGCGCGATGCTCTACGGCCCCTCCAGGAAATTGTACGGCTATTGTATGACGACAGAGCCTTGTTGAAGGAGGATAAGAGTCAGCTGTACCAAGTGATCCAGGACCTTCGGCATGATAAAGCACAACTCAAAGCCGATAAACCAGAACTCAAGGCCGACAAACCAGCCGATAAAACAAAGCCAGAAGCCGACAAGGCGAGAATCGAAGCCGATAAAGCAAAGCTCGTAGCTGACCAGGCGAGAGTCGAAGCCGATAAAGCAAAGCTCGTAGCCGACAAGGCGATGCTCGAACTTGACAAGGCGAGGCTCGAAATGGGAATGGACAAGGCGAGGCTGGAAATGGAAATGGATAATACCAGGCTCGATATGGAAATGAAGAAGGAGAGGCTCATATTGGATAAGGATAGGCTCGAAATGGACAAGGATAGGCTCAAAATGGAGAAGGATAGGACCGAAATGGACAAGAATAGGCTCATAATGGACAACAATAGGCTGGTAATGGACAGGGATAGGCTCATAATGGACAAGAATAGGCTGGTAATGGACAGGGATAGGACCGAAATGGATAAGAATAGGCTCGTAATGGACAGGGATAGGCTCGACATGGACAAACGTAGATAGAATCCGCGGCCAATAGAGTAGTTCAGCCCCGTTGCCGGACAACGTTTCTGCAGCTTGTCTGACCGGTGAGGTTCGAGTATCCCTGAGTTGGCCATTTACTTGTGCACACTGAGAATAATGTTAATGCTTCCACCGTAGTGATCCTTCATTGTTGCGCACCGCCAATTGCCGTTATCAGTAGTGACTTGTCCATTTAAAGTGACCAGGAACAGTATAGTTCAATGTCTTGATAGTTCGGTACCTACTTGAACGGGTTTGCAAAGATCACTCAGTTCATACCAGCAAAGATGCCTTCCACCTTGGACTATTGAAGATGAAGAACTAACTTGGCGTGTCCCGCCGTTCTTGTATGAAAACGTTGGGTTTTCGAGAAGGACTCGCAAATTCCATACCGAGTGTGACTCCGTGCTGACTGTTGGCCTGGTTAAGTTTTCCAGTGTGAAGACCCTGTGGAATCCTAGACTGCTTTAGTGTTCGTAGATAGAGCGGTGTGTGGATTGATGTCTCCCGGTTCTAAAGACCCTACTGACTGCTGGACTGGTTGGGTTTTTGAATTGATCTTCGTGGGTTCCTACGCCTGGTGAGTAGGCCGAGAACTGCTCCGTTCTGGGGACTACCAGCTGGGGTTTGTGATATAGTACGCGACCAGACGAAGCCCTGATTGCGGTGTAGAGGTTCTCTTTATTGAGCTCCAAACCGGAAGAGTTGGTAACGTCGTTCGAAATAGTAAAGTGGACGCTCTATAACCGCGTGGTTATAGGGGATTCTTTCGTTAAGGGGTTTCCCATGGTAGACTCCAATTGTAGGAGTTTGTAAATTGTTGGCCGAATGTATTGTGTTACAATGGTTGTTGCAGAAGTTCATACTCGGAACTGTGAGTAATTGACAAGAGAGGTAACAGCCCCGGGCGACTAGGCGTCTCATGACCTTTAAAGTTCTGGCGCGATTAGGTTATTTGCGGTGTGTCGTACAGCTTGGGACAGCTGAATTAGTGGTCTCGGATATTCGGTGCTCCCGTAGTGTTGATGTGATCAAGAAAATCGTTGATGAGGTAGTAAAGATAGTGGTGAAGTGGTAGTGGTGGTGGCGTGAAACGCGGAGGTAACGATTTTCATGTAGTGACGGGTCAGTTTAAGGTAGCATCTGTGATCAAGGAATAGACATGCATCTGTTCTTGTCCCAAAATTGTGTCTAGAGTATGACGTTAAAGAATGGATAGAGGCTACTCATGTATTCAGAGTTGTGTGGCATTAATTTATTCCGTGATCCCTTCTCATCCTGCTAATCCAATCAATCTTATTTAATAGGATGTCTTTCTCTACTCCGTCACTCGTCTTCACCACCGGACGACAGATGTCACATATTTTCTCCAGCAATGACTTAGCTCACTCTGAGAACGGAATAAGGTCGGTCCTAGCATGACACTTACTAACGCTAACTTCTTTACACCTTTCGGTGCGCCTGTCCTGGACTTGCATGTACTACGAACGGTGACCAGGGGTTGCAGAAGTCCGTCTTATCCAGGCAAGACCTTGCCCTTTCCCGGACTATAATTTCCCGTCCTGGGGGTTTTTAGATTACTGGACTGTAGGTGCCGGCAGTCTTCCAAGTGCTGAACACATGATGCGAGTGATACAGTCATGACCGAGTGATATCCCAACCACGTCTATGGTATATAATTCCCACTATAACCTACCCAATTGATCATCCACAAATTAGAGAGCCCATATCACTGTGCCTCGGTCGAAACAACTGCCTAAGTAAAGGACTTTCAGCCCGCAGACTGACTTCGGGAAGTTTACTATAAGCTGTTTAGTCTAGCTTTGACTATGTATCTCACAGTGCTTAGCAAGATACAAATACAGGATCGATGCTGGGTACCTGAGGAATGGATATTTCCAGCCAATACCCTGCCTTGTCTCTATTACTACAAACCACCAGGGACGTAATGTATGCTTCAAATCTGGTATGGATGCTTACGGAAGTAGTTTAGGATTGATAAACACCGTATTTCAGGCAATTGCAATGAACCCGAATATCAGCTTGGGAGGTTGAAACCTAATCTCGAGGTCGGAGAGGGCCTAGGAGTAATAGGGTCATAAGTAAGAAGTGTATCTTTCTGGCTATGCAAAGTCAATGACATTGGGGCGACAGAGATATAAGAATACTTAGGGTCATGTGTTAAAAAACGGGTATTTCGGGATGAAATAACTGGGGATATCGACCTGGCATTTTGACTCTGTTGAGGTCGGCAGTCCTTGGTTCTGGATTCGGTTGCGCAAACACTGTCTCCCGCCGGCCGTTATTTACCGGGACCACAACAAATAGATTCAATCGGACCAATGAGGACGCTGTTGGCTGCTTCTGGTGCGGTGTAACCAGTTGGGCGGATAGTTCCGAAAAGTGGGGTCGGCACTCTTCCCACTGATCCTTCCACCTTCCACCACAACCATCCATACCACCTACATTTTCTTCACTCCAAACACCGATTCTTCAGGCAATCTATGTCTGCCGAATCGACCTCTTGGACATCTCCTTCAAACCCCGCTTTTGTAGGAGTGACTCTAACTGGCTGCGAGGAAGTTTATCTTCTCGCTCACAAGCGGTGCGATTATCCGGTACGTTTCGCCCAAGCCGAGTGCACCACAATGGCTGTTGATCTTAGCTGCAGACTCTGCTCACATTCGTACATGCAATGTTTGAAGTATCTGGCAATCCCGAATGTGTGTGGCTCGAGGGTGATGGAATCAAGTTCATTCTTGTGCTAGACTTTTGGAACGACTACGCCGCCGCTTTTGAGGGGAAAAAAGTTGTGTTTCAGTTCCAGGGAGAAGCGAAGGCAGATGGAGATGTATGTCTTGCTCTCACTCACACCAAAAAATCAAGTCTAAGCTTCACTGCAGGCAAAGCCATCCGGCGCCTTGGTGTTAACCTATAGCACCTACCCACCTATTACACCGCAAACGCAGGTCACTTTGCTCTTTCGCGACAATCACCGCTGGAAGGACGTCAGTGACATCATACGCCGCTCTATTCGGATGCCGAGAGCAGTCACGCTGGAGTATGTGGTCAAGGAACCATACCCAAAATGGTGGCTCAGCCAGTTTCGGCAGGACTCGGTCACAGTGGTTGACTCTGAAAATTGGGAACTTATTGTGGCGGCGGCAAGTCATTTTGGGCCTGATAAGGTTACAGACTTGTATTTGGCAATTGCTCAAGAAAAGTAGTTTGGTTTTAGCATGTTCGGTAGCCGGCAATTCGCGCGGGGGGCTAGGTGGCTGGAGATGGCGGATTTCGTAGTTTAAAGTATGTTACTGTTAATGATATAGATTTTTCTTGCTCGTTTTAGTGGTGGTGCGGTAATCGTTGATTACGTAGCACATGCGTCGAAGGTGTAATAGACGTACTTACTTGCCATCACTCCTCACGAAGATTATGTGCAGTTAACAGTCAGGCAGCTAGTTTGTCCCTGAATGCTGAATTTTCAACCTGTAAGCGGACAAAGACGCAATCACGACTGTGACCATTGGTTGTTCTTAAACATAAAACCCAATTGTTTAGCCCCGTTGGACTTTTCGGAATGCTTAAATAAAACTGACTACATTTAAATTCGTCTGATCATGTAGAATCAGCGTAGGTTGTGAAATGTCAGCGCACTTCGGCGATGCTGCGGTATATCTAAGCAAGTGCGTTATGAAACGAGTGATGAATGCGGGGTTAGGGTTCCTACTACGGTTCAATTTATTGCAGGGTTCGTTTGCAAGTCGCAATGATACGGACGGCAAAATAAATCCTCGGAAAGTTCGCGGTACTGGGACTTGCTAATAAGCCGCAGTATCCGCTAGTACGGCAGGCTTTTTGCGCGGAATGGCAAATGCAAGATTGTGGTCACGCTTAATTGCACAATACTATTTAACTTGAGTTGGTGTGGTTTGGTGAAACCCCACAGTATAACCTGTAACTGGGCAGGAATGAGGGTCTGCTACAAGTTTCTTGTCTCGATGGTACCACGTTTGGACTGCAGAGGAGCAGTTGAAGCAGTAGGAAGAGGTTGTTGTACTAGCGGCGCATTTTTGATAGCCTTTCCCCTAGCAGCCTTAGGCTTCGCTTTTTTGGTTACCATGCTATTTATTTAAATTAATTAATAGTTATACGGAAATATTAACGGTCAAGACTCACTTTGCGGTGGTGATGGTGGTGGTAGCGGTGATGTTGCGTCGCTGTGGTGGAGCAGTAACCAGGCATCAGGAATGGCTGTCTGGGACAACCCTCCCACATCTATCATAATCCATAGCCACTGTCCCACCACGTTTTGTCTACACCAACTCAAGTTAATTAATTATTAAGTGCAACTTTCTACACCTACTCTAGCTAAATAATAATTAAGTGCGACCACAGCCTTGCATTTGCTATTCCGCGCAAAAAGCCTGCCGTAGCTAGATGATACAGGTCTTGTGTTCGTCGGTTCAGGATGTGGTTTGTTATCCGACGCTAATCGAGATGCAGCGTAACCGCCGACACGCATTGCTATGAAGTGGGGTCGGCAGTGTCTCCTCACTTCATCCTGCACCTCCTCCCACCGTACACATAACACCTAGTATCGCCCACACACCTCGCTCTATTCCATCACCAGATTATACACCATGGGTTCAGTGATAGGGCCAGTGCCAGTGTCCACCGCATGGCATTCACCCTCCCGTATGTCCCCCGTGGCGGTAACCGTAGTCGGTCGCGAGGAAGTCTATCTTCTCGCTCACATGCGCTGCGATTACCCTGTACGCCCACCGCTACCGACCTAACAAATCCCGCTGATCTCAGCTTTAGGCACTGCTCACATTCGTACGTGCGAAGTTTGGAGTATCCGGCGATCCGGAATGTGTCTGGATTGAGCGTCATCGCAATCATGGAACCAAGTTCCTACTTAATCTGGATAAGTGGAATGACTATGACGGAATAGTTGATGGGAATAAACTCCTATTTCAGTTCCCCGCAGCCGCAGGTGTATGTTTGCCCTCACGTATATCAACTGCTTCGCTAAATCTTCAAAGCAGGTAGCACTCTCCGGCGGTTTGGTGATAAACTACAACGGGGGCCGCGTCGTTAGCCTTTATCGGGATAAACATTCATGGGAGGATGTCAGTAAGAAGATCCGTGAGGCTACTCAGATACCTCGGAGTATGATATCACAGTTTGTAGTCAAGGAGCCATATCCGGAGTGGTGGATAGAAAGATTTGGGCAGGATTCGGTAATCAATGAAGAGACATGGCAACGAGTCGTCGAGATCGCGGGCCATTTCGCCCCGGACAAGGTGACGGATATGCAAGTGCAGCTTGTGAATTATATGTAGGATTAGTTGGGGGTGTGTGTTAGTTGGTGGAGTACAGCGCCCTGTATGGCTGCAAACCACCGCAGGTCATCTTTATTCTACTGTCTGCGATTTATGCGCTCAGGATTCTGACTACGTGGGCGAAAAACTGGCCTCATGCAATGAAGACTCACATCTGCTAGTATTAATCAGTGCAATTCCAAAACAGACCTGAAACCCGCATTGAAAATCCACCTTCTAGGACTCTGATGCTTCGAGACTGTTACTCAATAAGTTCCGGTCCCGTTGCATTGTTTCTCTTGGGAGGCTTCATGGTTTGTTTTTTTGTAACCATATTGTATTCGGCCGCTTGCGGCCATGACATACATTTTCCTTCCATTCTCCGCCACTGCCTGAAGGAGAACCCTTCGAGCCCAATTGTGGCATCCCCACCCACTGCCGCTAGCAACGGACGGCACAATACGTATCTTCACTTCGAATACCATGGCTTCTAACCCGTCCGCCTCCCCTTAAATAAAGAATTTAAAAATAACAAGGAAATAAGCCCACGCTTCTGTTTACACTTTTTACTCGCAACCGCTACTGCAGCCCTAGTTCTAACGCCGGAAAAGATCTGTCGCAAACGGTGTGCATGCCAAAGCATCATTGGTCGTTTTCCTTTGCTGTCTCTTCTAGGATGCGAAAATTCAGGGCTTCATTGATGTTATCGTAGTGAAATACCCCAAAAAAAATTTCTGGCCAAAGCCAGCATTTCTTTTCCATCACTGAAGAGGCCAGTTTGGTTATCGGTCCCAGGAAGAAGAAATTGTATACGTGCATCCCTCGAGTCTGTCCGTTCATGTATCTTTTATGATAGGTGTAGTACTTCGCGTGTCATCAGGGGTGCGAGCACCAAGGAGGAAGAGGAGGAGGAGATGCTAATCATACAACTGGCGTAAAACATCTGTTCCGGCGAGTTGCTGGGGCCAAAAGTCGATACTGAGTGGTGTAGAGTCGCGAAATCCCCAGTCGGTACACCCTCTAGAGAGCGGACACACTACCAAACTCGTGAAGCAAAAGTATGACCGTAGATATCGATGTGATTGCTGCCACGTACGAAGTCTTGTCATTCTTAGGCGGAAACAGTGGTTGTCGAGGGTGGAGGCTTCATGGTATATGTCTTTAGGCGAACCCTCGGTAGATATTGAATCATTTACTCTCTCTCTCATTCTCGCGAAACCCTCCTGCAGCTGCTCGTTCAAACTCTAGCAAAACACTTTGGCAAATGACCTCCATGCCGTGTATGGCGACTCGTGGGTTCCAAAGCAACTCCACTCAGGACCTACATCGGACCGAGCGACTAGGTGCTTTGATGTTTTTCGTGCCTCCGACCATTTTAGGGGTAGAACAGACAGCACTGGGAACCTTACCAACTCTCGTAACTCCATAGCCTGAACCGCCCAACTACAACACCCCCTAGAGTAGCCTCATCGTGAGTAGACCCAACACATATCACTGCGAGAGTGGTAGACCAATTTATATATGGTTGAGGTAGTGAAGGTTACCAGCTCGAATGCGTGATTTGATATTGAAGCTCCCAGGTGCTTTGATATATGAATATCTGGTCACAGTACTGCGACAGCATTCCTGTGAAGTAATGTTGGTACCGCGGCGTTAGCGGTTTCCTTTGTGGGCGGAGTGATCACATACATCTCCCCCTCCGCGATACTGGTCTGCGACAAGCTTCTACATAGTGTTTGACGATTTCGTAGCTGCAAAGGGATAGGACTCACAGTTCGGGATTAGCGATGCAGTGGGGCTGACTCGACGGTAGGGCGCCGTTTTCTGATACGTTGGAGTGTTTAGTTGATGCCGGGGCCAGTGGGAGGAATCCTGTTTTTCCCGTCGCCGGTACCATCGCCGGGTATTGGAGGAACTAGTTAACCAAGCAATCGTAAATCTAGACGAGATTGGTCTTTTGTAGGTTTTAGAAATGGATGGGTGTAAGTTGGCTCCATCCTTATCCACCATCGGGAAGATTCACTTTGCTTATTCGGTGTTTGGACTACGAGAGCTACGGCTTGCAGATCCCGGATTGGTCTCAGAACTCGTATTCACGATGTTACATCGCCACTAACTTACCGAAAGCTTGAGCGGAAGTCCGAACTTCGGGGCATGGTGACTGGAACCGACTCGGCTTACGCCATTACTAGGTGCGTGGACCAGAAAGATACTTAATGGCCCCGGTAACGAGAAGTCATTATTTATCACTCGGAATTGGTTCCAACTGGTATGTTGAAATACTGATTGCTAGAAGCGTTGTATTCTCAAGTACAGGTACATTCGTGATCTTATATACGGCATTCAGAGTATGCCCTGTACGCATGCATGCGCACTCAGCTGGCATCTCCAGCTGAGTCTGCAACAACCATCATCTTAAGGAGATTATGCATCAGCCCAGCTGAAGCCCATAAGCCGTATGCCAGAGAGATTGGACCGTATATGCAACACTCCCCCCTCTTGCTACGCTCCGTGGAGCAAGAAAGACAAACAACAAACAAACAAACAAACAAAGATGATGCGCAACTTGTGATTCCCATAGTAGCCTCCTTAAAACCCTGCTTGAGAAGTGAGCAGGGAAAGAGTACTACCGTAGCCTGAGGATGGCCATCCATATAAACAAAGAAATCCGTCTTCCCAAAAGACAAGTGAAACAACCTTAAATCAAACCTTAAATTGACCTCCAATTACCATAAACCGATTGCTTTCGTGAGTATATCTGCCACATTTTCGTCCGTGTGTACATAGGAGTAGTTGACTATGCCTCCGAGCGATGCACTCGGCCTTGAGTTGACATGGCTATGAGGCTTTGCTTTCGAGACTGCCACGAGATAGCTCCATTACTGGCGAGAAACACATGGCATCCTTGAGATTTGCGGTCCGCGCTGTCATTGGCTCAATCGGAATCCGAGTACCCTGCGAAACTATTGCCGATGCCGATGCCGATGCTGATGCCTATGCCGATGCCGATGCCGATGCCATTGCCGTTGAAATGTAGTCGAAAATCTGTTGCAGATTTGAGGTAGAGATATCTAGCCGAGTTGCATGTGCTGCGTTCATTAGTGATCCCACGACTGCTTAATAGTCTCTGATATCTTTCAATTCCTTCTCCCCCCGATCCTCAGCCAAGTCCAACTTTGCATTGGGATCCATCGGTGTCGAGACACCGTGAGTATGCTCCATGCCGAATCGTCTGAGAATCGTGGTGAAATAGACTTTCTGACCGAGACTGATTCCGGTATCTTCGCAGTGGATTTCGATGCCGAGGAGTTGGCGTGCCGGGCCGAGGCTCGTGATCATATATTTCTCTGAGAGTTTCCCTTTGACTTCGATTGCAGCTTTGGTAGCGGCCTCTGGGTACGACATGAAAATATCATCGACTTTCTTCCTTCATGGCTCTTTTCCAGTGATCTCGTTGAGGGCTTTCCACAGCTTCTGCGTAGGTGAATGGATCTCCAGTGGCTGCGGATGCCGTTAATGCTTCTGTGGGGGCTTTACCTTGACTTCTTGTAATACGACTCGCTATTGGTGGAGCTGAAGATGCTGGCGGTACTTAGCTTGATTTCTTGGTTACTGCCGCCGAACGCTAGACAGTCTGATCCTCTCTGCGGAGGCGCCGGCTGTGGACGATGCGTTCTGCTTCTGCTGCCGAACGCTAGGCAGTCTGATCCTCGCTGCGGAGGTGCCAGCTGTGGGCGATGCGTTCTTATCTTCTGCTGCCGAACGCTGAGCAGTCTGATCCTCTCTGCGGAGGCGCCGTCTGTGGGCCATGCGTTCTGCTTCTGCCGCCAATCGCTGGGCAGTCCGATCCTCTCTGCGGAGGCGCCGTCTGTGGGCGATGCGTTCTGCTTCTACCACCAATCGCTGGGCAGTCTAATCCTCTCTGCGGAGGCGCCGGCTGTGGGCGTTTTCTGCTTCTGCTGCCGAACGCTGGGCAGTCTGATCCTCTCGGCGGAGGCGCCGTCTGTGGGCGTTTTTTGCTTCCTCGTCAGGAGCTTTATGCATGTGAGATGTTGATCTCTTACCTAACTGTGTAGGTTGACTGTCTTGTTCTCAGAGAGGCTCATCCACAACGTCTTTGAATCGTGTATGTAGCCTACCATCACAGGGCTTTGACCTTGGGCCGAATTTGCCTCGGCATTCTACTTCTGGGATGAGTCTGCTGGCGTACTATCCGAATCAATGTAGGTTGTGGAGAGGAGCTTGATACGATATTCCGTTGCTAGCGGCATCGTGCCTAGGTTTCCCAAATACATGCGGCATCTCGTATGGCGCTTCGTAGTGCGCTTGACTGACACTCTAATGAACCGTTGCTTATGCGTGGCCTGGATGCAGAGAGTGGACCTAGTTATGGCAGTGGAAGGTGTACTAAGAACAGAGGAAGCAGGTGGACTTGTAGATGCGATCATAGGTGCCTCTGAAGACTCGATTGTAGACTGGGGGTTTCCGTTCAGAAATATAGTCATATGCCCACCAAATCCAATTGTTGATTGATAGGAGGGAAAGTCGAAAAGTAGGAGTAAGGAGAGCTTCAACTTGGTAGTCCTGTATGACGTCGACGAAACCGTAATGCGTAGCGGTGACTGAATTGTTCTCTCTGAGTTCGATTACTATTATAGGCAGTGAGAGCTATTTGAACATTGAAAAGTTCGGAGCGGCGGCAAATGCCCTCATCATTTCCTCTGCTGTTTCCTCTGCTGTTTCCTCCCTCCTGAGCGCGTTCCCGTTTTCTGCATGCATCTGTGGTATGGTTGTCAATTTTGCAGTAGGTGCACTTACTCTGTTGCCCATTTCCGTGGCTATCTCTGCTTTCACAGCTTTCTCCGCGTCCACCGCGTCCACCGCATCCATCATGTCCACCGCGTCCACCACATCCTCGGCCTTTGCCCCGGCCACGATTGCCGCCACGTTGGGTGATGAGGGCAGCCCCTGAGGTGGAGTGTTGAGGAAGTCATCGTGAGATCGTGGAGATGGCTCGTGATGGTGTTGAGTTTTAGTGCTGTTTATGCGGTTGTTGCTACGGTGACGAGGTTTAGGGTTCTCGAGGCGCTTTTGGTGATCGTGAAAGAGATCGTAGGAAAGATCGTGAGAATTTAGATAGTAGCGATAACCGGGCTCATAACCTGTTGAAATACTGATTGCTAGAAGCGTTGTATTCTCAAGTACAGGTACATTCGTGATCTTATATACGGCATTCAGAGTATGCCCTGTACGCATGCATGCGCACTCAGCTGGCATCTCCAGCTGAGTCTGCAACAACCATCATCTTAAGGAGATTATGCATCAGCCCAGCTGAAGCCCATAAGCCGTACACCAGGGAGATTGGACCGTATATGCAACATGGTATGTTGAAATACTGATTGCTAGAAGCTTGATTCTATCTAAGAGGGCCACAAGGCCATATATACGGTACGAGCACGTACGTACTCATCTAAATGTAGAGACGGCTAAGCTCCGTCAGCCCGTATCAGAGCCAGCCCCATCAGCCCGTATGAGATCTATTTATGCAACATGGTATGTTACAAATGTACATGATGTTACAGGTCTGATACACGGTCACGGCTGCAGGGGCTGATGCCTCCTGTATATATCTCGAGTCTTTCTCCTTCTCTCTTCTCTGTACCATAGAATACACGCACACGGTTCTCCCCAACATCCATATCGTAACATGGTATGTTGAAATAGTGATGCTAGAGAAGCGTTATTGTATACTATCTAAGAAGGCCACAAGGCCATATATATGAGAGTACAAGTACGGCTGAATGCCATCAGCCAGTATCAGAGTCAACAGTCATCTCCGGCCATACAAGACACCGTCATCTCCGGTCATACAAGACACCGTCTCCGGCCATACGAGGCTCATCTCCGGCTAAGACCTGTATATGCAATATGGTATATTGAAATAGTGATGCTAGAGAAGCTTGATCGTACTATTTAAGAGACTGTAAAAGGCCTTCTATATGTACAATAGTCCATGTACGAATGCGTATGTATTCATCTATCTATATATACGGCTGAATGCCATCAATCCGTATGAGATCTAGCCCAGTAAGCTGCTATACGAAAGCTGAGATCTATTTATGCAATATGGTTTGTTACATATATAAAATCTAAGACGGTTAGAGACTTGATACAGGCTCACTGTAGCCAGGACTGATGGTATGGAATACATGTCTCCTGTATATATGTCGTGTCTTTCTTTATCCCTTCTCTCTGTACCATTGTCTATACACGCATATAGTTCACCCCTTCACATCGCAACACCAGTGATGTTAAACTAGGCAAACTGTTGAAATCCGGTAAATTGAGCATCTCGAAACCGCTGACGAGGAGTATCTCGAACGAAGAATTCTTGAAACCCAACTGGAAGGCGGTGAAATTTGAGTATCTCCAGATTCAGGCAATTTGACGATCAGTGGAGTTTTCGGGGATGTTACCTTGATGCTGCTATTGACTATAAGCAAAGTAGGGTCTGAATTTAGCTCAACACCGCCGACGAAAGGTCCCGTGAATATTATTGGATCAAACACCGGCTCCTGCGGACTTAACTTTGTCGAACATAAGAAAGGAAGGACTTCGCCGGCTCTGGAAACGAAAGGGATGTCGGGCGCTACTATCCTCACCTGAAAGACCCGATCCCCACCTTCGTTGTTAGGAGGATGCCATCCCAACCATGTCGTAAATTATGACGTTTGAAACATTTGGCTCAGTGACGATGGTATACTTTCCGTCTTCAAAGTCATACCTAGATTCAATTTTGTACATCTTGACGTACAAGCGTGAATAACAGCACACGGCTGTTCTAAATAATAGCAGAGAAGTGGCGACCTCCCAAACAAAAGCATCACATGATCCTAATCTAAGTTCTTATTCTTTGAGCCGAGACAGTGTGGGGACGGATAGCAAAATACCAACTATTTTGGTTATTAAGGAAGTGTTAGGCCCGATTCTAAGAGCTAAGCGGTGACGGTACGTAACCTTAATCTGATCTAATCTCATCGATCAAATCACCGCAGCCAAACCGATCAACGTAGAGTCTACATATTATACTTCTGTTTCCCTGGCTCCTATTGGTGCAGGATAGTAAGACGGAAAGCAACTTTTGTTTTGCGCCATGTGGTTGATGAACTCCGAGTGGTAAAGTTCCCGCGCCGTAGAGCAGAATTTAGTAATTATCTTTCTCTTTCTTTTGTTGTAGTCATGACGTCATTTATGCTGCTTTTGTATGTTTTAGAGGGGAAAAATAAGGGTAGAGGGAGTGGATCTCCCCCGGACATACGGAGGGGCAGGGGAAGCGGGCACTGTCATACTGTTCTGGTCAGTGGTTCGGACGTCAGCAGTCAGAATTGGGTGTCCGAAAAAGTTTTTATTTTGGATTTGATCGGTTTTAGATCATTCAGTATTGAAAAAAATCTATCAGCACAAAATGTGTCCAAACCACTGTGACAAGTACAGTACTCTAGATAGAGTGAATGTAGTATGATTAAAACAACAGAAACTTGTTAGAATACTAGCGAGAGTTGATGTTTGGTCCGTACCCCCAAACCCTAAAGCGTACTTGATGCTGTGCCCAGTATTAATGTGTTGATGAGAGCACTTCCACAATAGTATACCGGTACTAGTATACCTTCGTTTGTCACCTCTATGTGCCTTCTCTGCCAGCCACTTTTGTTGCACATATTCTATCTAAGCCACCGCTTTCCAGTAAGTACGCGCCTCATCTGATACAGGTACCTTGAGGCCGCCCAATAAAAAGGAGACTCCATACAGGTGAAGCTTCTGAATGCAGAAGTGAGCGGCCGAAAAATATCATAGCTGATCTCCCTGATATTCCAAGCTGGACACCTCCTCGCTGCTCCACCTGCAATGGAATTGGAAATTATACCCGGGTATTTACCCAACTGCATACATAGTTGTATTTTCTGTAGAGTACGGGCACACATAGTTAGAGTAAACAATAAAAACATACAATCACTAGCGCAGCGGTCAATATAGAATGCTTGGGGGTATCCTGGAAAGACGCAAAAGTTGGGGGTACGATACAGATATCAACTCTCGCTGGGGGCACCCTGATAAATTTCCGTTGAAACACACAAATAGTGATGTCAACCGTTCCGTCCGAGACGGCACCAAGGCCGTTCGTCCCGTCCTAACTCGAAAAGACGGCATGGTGGCTGGCATCCACTATCCCGGCGGACACCAAGTATTAAAGTGTTTTACATGGCTTGATATGAGTGAACCAGCGTTAATGGGTAGAGTTTACTGTATATAGCGTGGATAGATTTGAGATTTTGTATAGTACAACTCGTTTTACCAGCCAATTTCATTGCCCACAGTTATCTGCCGGGGACGGCCGAGGACGGCATGTGGCGTTCCCGGAATGTGGCGTCCTCGTAATGTGGCGTGCACGGCATGTGGCGTCACCGGCATATGGTGTCCCTGGCATATGGCCGTCATTTCCATCCTACCCTCGGACGGACGGTTGACTTCACTGCAAACAAACTAGATACACCCAATCGAAATGCTTGTGGGATATCACACTCTCCCCATTTCTGTAGGGGAGCTGTGAGATACATTTATTTCGCTGGCTGGGAACGAGACAACACTTCCGTCTTACTCCCGTCGGAGTTATGTATCAAAAAGGGACTATTGCTAATTTTGAAGTGAGTTGGCTACAGAAAATGTTCTACCACTGTATATGCGTTAGGTCCTTACCCACAAATCAGCAAAGGTATACAAGCATTTCTTTAAAGCAGGGTTCTACTGTCTTTGATGCCAGCGCATCCTGCCTGATGCTTTGTAGCGGTGAGATTGTGGAGGGTGGCGAGGAGTGGGGTGATGGTAAACCTGCGATGATTTCTGCTACGCACTGTCCCGCGCCGGCAGGGACCGGGGATGTATAAGTTACTGATGTGGGTGAAGTTGCTGAAGATAGTGTTTAGAGTTGTCAAATCGGAAGACGTTGTGTTGTGCTACTTGTGTGTCATCCGACGGATGAATCTAGATGAGGGAGATAATGACTAATGTCAAGAGATGAGAGACTGATGACGATCATGGGGATCGATGTGGTTTCGGTTAAGTTACAAGTAGATGATCGGATAGATGCAAGCTCGAAGATTTGGAGCATTGATGGCAAAAATTAATCAAGATTTTGGACAAGAGAGAAAACTGCACAAGAGATGACCAGTGACATCAACCGTCTCATCGGACGGCTAGGGACGGCAGTCCGTCCGAGATTTCTTCAGGATGGATATCTGTCCCGCCCTTATACTGCGACGACGGCATCAAACATTGAGGTGTTCTATGAGGCTAGTGATGAGTGAACCAACGGTAATTGATAGGTTTACTATACATAGTATAGGTAAATTTGAGGTTGGCATAATTCAACTTATTTTACTACTTGTAAATCTCATCATCAATAGGTACCTACCGGGGACTGCCAGGAACAGCAAGTGGCATCCCCGGCCGTTCTTCCACCCGTCCCCATCTAGTCCCCATCTAGCCCCAAAACACGGCACCGTTTCCGTCCTACCCTCGGACGGACGAAGTCTTTACCGTCCATCTCCAACCTTTGTGGCCCGGACGGATAGGACGGTTGAAATCACTAGAGATGATATTCGTAAAATGGATAGGAACGCCAAGAAGTTCAACTAGAAAAGTAAATCCTAAGCATCGAGTCTGTGTCCCTCACTAATCAGAACCCTAACTACATTTTCACCATCATCTCTCTCTTCACTAATGTTCCCAACGGCCCGGTTGGTCGGCAGGCGATCTGTAGGCTTCAAACGGGGTAATTCTGACGTAGTATTTCTAAAGTCGCTGACAGCCCGGCTTTACCTATAAATGTCTGCTGTATTTATGAATGCCTGCGATTACCGGCGGTATTTGTAAATACCTGTAAATACTAACAGTATTAACTAATGCTAGGGGTATCTAAAACCGTTAGAAGATAGGTGTTCCCTGTCCCTTGACTTAGGCGTCCTTAGACACATACCTTTATACCTTGTATGCTCAACTTGATATAATACACATAACCATTGTATAGTTTCCTGGGACTGCTAATGCTCCCGCACCATGCAGCAATGTGGCCCAGAAGTTCCGGAATGTAAGAGGGTTAGTTATCATTAAGTACGGCTCTGCAGCATTGCTGCAAGTAATGAATTTAAGGGCATTGAGAATTCCGGTAATAGTCTTGAACACTGAGAAATACTCCGACTCACCGGTTGTACTTAGTATGTTGACACTAGATAAAATGACGTAGATCGTAGATCACCCATTCAAGGTTCACCAAAACATAAATTCTCATTTGACAAAAGCATTTAATCAGTACCAACTTCAAACATAAAGACAGCATAAAAATGACTTCAATTGTTGAGCTGTGCAAAATGATATTTATGCTTCTGGGGAGTTTTGGAAGTAAAACGACCGAAAAACAACCCGCGATTGACCGAGTAATAATCCAACAAATGAAAACATTCCTATCACCAAATCAAAATCACCCTATGCCCTCTCCTGCTATCCTTCCCATCGATAGAATCAAAAAACCCAGCTTTATATAATTAGCGGTTATACTCATGATTCTACAGATCATCTGGGTACTCACCACTGGCTCCCCTACTTACGCGCTCTTGATAGAGAACGTGATGGGTGAGATTCCTTGTCGATTGATCACCTCCATCCAAGACTGGGTGTCGTTGCGGACATCGGTCCATGCCTTCCTAATAGTCTCAGCATCAGTTTTGGTTAGGGAAATATGTTCTATGAGGCTGGCGTTAGCGGACGTATCCTCTAGGCGCTTCGTCATATCCTCGATGGTGGATTTCAAGTCTTTGACTCCAGTCACAACCCCCTGGAACAACGGCTGCACCTCCCTGAGATTGGCTAGGCTGGACTGCAGGGTGTCGCGGAGTCCTTGAAGTGAAGAAATTGTTGCTGCGAGTTCACTGACAGTCATTGAATCCAATACAATTTTAACTGCCGCTGCAGTCATAGCTGCGCCAAACCCAATCTGGGTGGCAAGGGCGACAGCTGATGCGACGGGACCGAACACACCAAATGTAGCGAGGAGGGCAGCCGTTGCCAGTGAGAGGGCTATGACATCAGCGACGACCCAGATAACCGCATCGCGTAGCTTGCCCTCGGACGTCTTGATGTCGTCATTGACTTTCACTAACCGGGTTTCTATATCTCGGATATTTTTCTCAATGACACTCAGGATGAAGTCAAACTGCTTTGAAGAATTCCCAAACCGCGTGTTGGTATTGTTTGCGGCCTGGAGGGCAGCGCGAACTGAGTTCAGCGTATTTTGGACGAAGATTTGCAGAGGTAGCTTTCCCTGGGCAACGTTTTTTGATCGATACTCTTGGAGGATGGATAAGTTGTATAGCTGTTGGATAGTTTCGTACTCGGTGGCGACCATGTGGACGTACTCCGATCGGAGGCTGGTAACCACATCAAAGAGTGTCTTTCGCTCGGTGTTGCCATCGTCCCAATAACCCACTATATCCCTGGCGTACGGCATGGTAAGAAGCGTCTCCAATTTTTCAAACACGAGCTGCGCGTCATTGGATTGGCCTCGTACACGTTTCCCAAGGCCCTTTTTGGGTATAACCGACCGAAGAAGACTGTCTTTGACGGAAGTCTCTTGGGCAGCGTCACGTGTAGCTGATGCACTCAATACTGTCGCAACCGACAACTGCAAACCACTGCCGAGAATTTGAAGCACCTCGTTTGCGTGTGCTGCAATCGTCTTCCACTCTATCTTCATTAAATCGGCGTAAAGAGCGGGATCTTCCAGAAGCTAGAGAACTCATTAGCCTTCTGAAATAAGAAGAGTCCCTAAGTGTGTCAAACCTGTCCTGATATACCACTCAAATCGTTGTAGATGCTCCCCAAATCCCCGCTAATCTCTGCAGCCATGTTGACCCACGATTGGCTTTGTCCATGAAAAGATAGCCCACTGTTTAGAGTTTTGGTCAGATTGTCAATATCCGACTTGAGGTCACGAATTGCGGCATCACGATCGTTGCGTATGTCGCTTTTCTTTGACTCTTCCCATGCTAAAACAGTAAAAAATCCCCCAAGCGACAGCCACCATGGTGCACTCACACTGCTAAGCTCGGCGTCAGCTTGCTTCTGCCTGGCGTCAATTTGTGTATTGATAGTCCCAATACTTTGCTCGATTTGGTGGCTGAAGTCCTGTGCCTTCCCGTTGAAGTCCGCAAATTTGTTATTTGTCAACGCGGCGTTATTTTGCGCTTCGGAGCAGACCTCAAGCGCCCGTGCCCGCATGTTCGCAGCTTCTGTGATGTCTTTAGGAAGAGTCGGATATTTGTCGCTCCACGCCACCATAACCTGAGCCAGGTTGATGACTCCTTCGAGTGTACTTTTCACCAATGGGCGAACCTCGTTAAGACTGCCATTCAAAGTGTTGGAATTGTTGGCAACGCCGCTAGCTACTCCAGCGTTGAAGAGGCTTGGGAACCCAATGGAACGTGTGAAAGAGCTAATTCCACCCCCAAAGGTGGAGGCGGAGTTTCGTAGAGCTGGAATATCGAACCATATACCTGTTGCAATCTTATCATGATTGGCAGCGGTAATAGAGGCAGTGTTTAGAGTAACGGCGTGTGCCATGATCTTTTCGTAGGCCACATCATCTCTCTTTTTGAGCATTTCTCTGGCGACTTGTACAGTCTGGTGGAATTGCTCGTCGAGGGCTTGTGCGCTGGGTTTCACAGGACGTGGGCAGTCTCCACTCGACGTTGCAAAGATCGTGAGTGCGGCGGCACCGTTGTTAACAGGTATCTGGATACCCTGTCTATTAAGCACTTCCAAATACCTCGAGCAAGCGGCGTTCATATTGTTCGTCATATCCAATGAGGCCTCAATTGAGCTAATGTCCTCGAGAATACCATAGCCGAGTTGTATTGCCGTTGCGTTGTCCATGTCTTTGATTGCGGAGACATCATTCATCACTCCGCCCCAAAACCCGTTGAGAGTCCCGTACATATCATCCAAATTGTTAAATGCTGCAACGATGATCCCGAGCTCCGCCATTGCTGTCTTCACGGTCGATATCTGTGACTCGGTAGTTGCAATTTCATGAGCCAAGTCTGCGATCTTTTTCCCAAGAGTAGCTGCCGCAACAATTCCTCCAATCATGAGTAGTCCAGCTCCGGCGGCCAAAGCGAAGTTTCCGGTTGCCACAAGGGCTACTGCAACTACAAGAGCTGTAGTAGAAACAATAGTATTAGTGATAAATTTGCAACTCGCAAAATAATTATGACTTACAAACAATTGCCATGGCAACCATGCCCCAGAATGCGGCTTTGAGCTTAGACATTGCCTGCTGCTGTTCATCCAGTGTTTTTTCCAACCCAACAAGTTTAGCTTCTAAAAGTTTCAACTGTATGATCAACTGTGACTTCACATCATTGAGCTGCTTGGTCATTATGTTGACCCCTTCTTTGACGCCATTGACACTTCGCGAAACAATCATCCCCCACGTCTTCGAATGTGCGATGAATTTTTTAGCGCTCTTAATTGCAAGTGCCTGCTTATCTGGATCTGATCCGGCCTTGCTGAAATCATCCGCGTCTTTCAGGACGCCCTTGAGGTAGAAGACGTGTGTAGTACTGAATGCGCGGATAGTATTAACGACTGGATAAACCTTTGACTGAACATCCATGTAGCGGCCCTTTAGGGTCTTGGTGAGTAGACTCAAGTCAAGAATTACTCCGGGAGACGCTACGCCAATATTCGTTCTGCCGTCGGCCTTGATCCACGGTTTCCAAAGTTGGTTCGGGTCTTGGCCTTGGGCACTTGGTGCCTCGATAATGCGCCTCCACAGATTGCCGTCTGAGCGTAGACCCACAGGACCACCATCATTGGCTGTGAACTCTGTCACAGGTTCAATCGATTCAGAATCTGAAGCCGTGTAAGTCGAGTCTGCAAAGTTTGGTTGGAGATTCCACGCTTTCGATTCTCCATCAACCGCCACGACCTGATTGTTCCAGTACGCAATCTTGTTCCATTTGGGTGAAGTAGCGGGAGATCCATCAGAAATGGCGTAGTGTAAAGTATTGTAGGTGGATTCTGGCGCAAGTGAATCCCCCGCAAGAACCAACAGAGTTCCATCCGTCTTAAGCAGGACCAAATGGAACTCGATTGATTCTCTGTCAGCACTCAAGACAGCAAACGGGATGATTCCAGCAAGTTCTACAGCGGGGAGAACATTCTCAACTTTAACCCATGCGTTGACGTACATGTTGGGCCAGTTATCAACCGCAGCAGTGAGTGCGGGATCATCTTTATTGCGGCGGGCCTTTATCCAAACTGACCTTCCAATAGAGAGACAGAAATCGCCTTTGTAGGGAAACATGAAGACTTTGTCCCCAGGACTGATGACTGCACCGTCAGGAAGGCTGGAGAAAACAGACCATACGTCTTTGGTTCCGTTTTTACCTCCGAAAGCGTCCTGCTTAGTGTCGATAAACCAAATTTGGTTCCCTTGCAAGCCGACCAATGGAACGGTGTTGAGTGTGGCGTTGTACTGATCGAGAAATGGTTGGTCCTGAAGTTCTCATGAGTAAGTTTCAGCTGCGAATGTTGATCCAAGAGCCTTACCAAGACTGAATTAAAATTGTCGACAATGGGGGCGACAGCATCCGCCATCTGTGTGAGACTTTTGACTCCATCAGCAAGACCTGGACCTTTCATACTATCCCTAAGTTTGTCTTGAGGGGATTGGTCCATGATGGCATCAGCACCAGCGGCATTGTGCAGCATGGCCACAGCTGGAGCACGACTGGAAAGCTTCATTGGCGGAGTTTTCTGATGCTTTGGAAAGGCCTTCGCTGTAAGCGTAGCAGCTTGCTTCGGCTTCGGATCCGAGATTTCAAGGACTCCGATTGTCTCTGTGACCATATTAATGGACGAGCGGATTGCTTGAATAACCTGCGACGACAAGTTCACCGTAAGCGTTAGAGGTAGCAAACAGGCATGAAGAGAACTGAATCATACCTTGAGTCTCGCCGCTCTTCCTTCCGAAATTTCGGCGGGGGTAGTGGCCTGGTGTTCAGCATGCTCTGCAGTGTTGAGTCTGGCACGGATAGCCTCGGCAGCTGCCAATGCATGACTGATAGACATGGTGAAGGTCGTTGCTTGGGGGATTGTTTTCGATGATGGTATTGGTATCAATTCAACTAAGCCGTTGATAAGAAAAAAGTGAAGATTTGAATGTTTGTATCAGTTCAGAATCTGTATTCTGTTGAAGTCGTGGTTGGAAAGCGAACAACATGAGTGCAGATGGGACTTCTTTTATACATGAACTGCACATGGTCGTAGATTCCACAAGTGATTGTTCTATGAAGCCTAAACTATCTGGTGCCATAGAATCGAATCATGTTGCGGCATCCCAAGCTGAGCATTGCATCGATATCCTGAGCTGACATTAGTCTGGGCATTCGTTCGAGATCAGCAGCCTTCTGCTGGACATCGGGGGCTGAGTAGCTATCGACTGTCATCTCACGAGCTAAATCTCCCTCTCTTGCGGGTTGAGCAGGTATCAGCTGTGATATCAGAGCTGAATATCCTTTTCCCCACCTAGCGGGGTATCCGGAGAGGGAGGGGAAGTGGGCACTGCCATACTCTAGATACGGCGAATGCAGTAGGACTAAAATAAACCAAAGCTGAATATCCTTCTCCGGCAGTGAATTAAGCTGAGCGGTTTGATACACCGCATCGGATACGACACGTCGGTATATCAAGGCGAATATTGTCACTCGATTTACGTACACAGTATTACTCGCAGTACTTAGTAAAGCAAGTGATGGAGCTGAATTAGAAAACACTAGGCTAGCGCTAACTTGAGCAGGTTATCTTCTGGGTCGCAGCCACGTTCGGACATAGGAAACCAAACGAATAGTCTGCAATTATTCAGGCTCCGAAAGACTTTGTTTGCTAGGATATCACCTCTTTAGAAAAGGCGGGGAACCACAACATGAGTGGTCATCAGTAGCGCTTACGCTTTCGAGGAGCGAAAATCTGGGAATGAGAGCACCCTCAAGCCGCTTAGTAGTAAAATCGTAGTTGTTTGTTTCCAAGATGAAAGTTATTTCTGCACTATCGTATACCCTTTCTAGAGTCAATTGGCTAATGTTGACTGAGGTGATAAATGCTAAGCTAAAGCTTAGCAAGCAATGAGTAACAAGCTATGTGTGCCTGTGCATATCTTGCTAACAAACTGCCGAAGCCATTCGGTTGTTTTCCTATTTCTTTTGCGTTCTGGACTTGACTTCAGCTCCTTTTTTGAGTACTTTTAGCGCAGGGAACGGCATAGGTCGGCAACATGAAGCTCTTTGTGAAGACAGAACGTGAGGCAGTGAGATTTTTCTATTGCTAGATCGTGAATTGGGCTCAGGCTAATTTAACCTTGCATCAGCCCTATCACCTCGCGATGCACCTAGTTAGCGCTGAGTATAACGCACACCCAAACCAGCGGGATTTCGTCTAATATGTCAAGGTTAAGTTATACATAAAACTAACAAGCTGCTGAATCACATGCAGTTCCGGATCTGGTTGGGACTTGTGGCATCCAAACCATATAGGTGCGCAAACGTGGGGACAGGTGCCTTAATGGCGCTGCAACTGCCGAATTTGGTATAACATAGTCATAGATTAACTTGATATAGCCAAAATTATTTATATGTAGACAGAAAACATCCGGTCTGTTAAAATCATTTCTGCGCCGGTACAGCCAGGTAGGTATCCGTAACAACGAGGACCGCTATAGCCAGAGTTAACTGTACGTCAAAACATGCATGCATACGCTGCATGAATTCTTTCGCTAACGCGCAGTGTTACCAGACCTGCATGCAGCTAATTGTCATGTCCAGCTGAAAACGCCGTACATCCTTCCTTATGATAACGCGCGAAACATCAGCTTCTCAGCTGTTACTGTACATATTCTGTACCTGTGATCGCCTCATGTCAACTCGCGTGCTCTCAACACGCAATCCATTGGCACTCTAACAGGTTTAACCTCTTTACCCTGGAACGCAACGCACCGTGATCCCCGTTTACAATTCAGTGGACGAATTTTCGTCTCGTAATAAAGTTCGTACCAATGAATGGGGTTCCAATGATCGATGATGAAGTAGCTTGTCTTGACAATCAGCCAGACTCACGACGTCGATAGGTCCGTGTAACTTGCTCGGTTGTTTCTATTATTAAACTACCCGCTAGAGTAGATTCGGCCATCAGCTGCAAGACGGTAGCTCTTTTCACTGGCAAGCAGCGTAACCTACATTTATCTCATAAGGACACCATATTGCGGACAGCAATTACAATACTGTATTTATGTATCGTGGCATCGTCTCGATCGGATGAACGGGCAAGTTGTTGCTTCAGTTGTCTCGTGCCCAGCCGCATGCTAGCTCGTACCTCGCTTCCTAAGGCTGGATGGGTGGCGCAGGCTAGGCGCGCTACACATCTACCTTTGTCTGACGAGAAAATTGCTTCAGCGGCTAACCGAGTTTGTTTGTTTGTAATCATATTGCATTCGGCCGCTAGCGGCCATGGCATATCCCATACACATATCCACCCCGCTTCTTCTGTAACATAAAGAAACAAAAGCAAAGTCGCAAGTCCTCTTCCCCGTAACAAAAGAAACCGCCAAGCGGCTAACCGAGTCCGTACAACACAGCCTCCTATCGCACTAGCCAGCCCCAGACCATCAATATCACTGTGTGTCTTTGTCTTGTACCGAGGTTTATGGCATCGGTTTGCCAGTTTCTGGTGGTTGGTTAGGTCGTGCGGCTGGAGAGTTTTCAGGGTTGCTAGTAGTTTGAAGATTTGCGGAATGTCATAGTGGTGGGGGGGGGCACCAGCAGTTTCTGTTCAAAGGTGGCGAGATATCGTCCAGCCCAAGACCAACACCCTACACTTCGTGCACAGACCACAGATTATTGGTACCTACATACTCGTCCGTTAACCTTACCGAGACGATTGTGGAACACATTGCAGAAGATAGTCGTTCTCCATTTGTTGTACTCGACGCTCTCATGGGTGTAGTTACCAGTCTTTTTCTTTCCCTTTTATGTCTACCTGCTACCACTCATTTCGCTTTCGTTTGTTAAAGATGAAGAAGGGCAGAAGGAGGGGAGCTTCCCCACCTAGCTGGTTGTCCGGTAGGGAGGGGAATTGGGCACTGCCATACTCTAGATAGAGTGAATGCAGTATGATTAAACAAAAGACAAAAACAAGTAGCATGTGTGAATTCCAGACACAGAACTGTTCCAGTACCCTGGTAGATCAGGGATCCAATCTGATGACGCAATTACCTTGCATCACTCGATCTCAATCACACGATATAACCCCGTTGGATTGATTTTGATGGGCTTAAGTTCTTGTCTTACTTGGGGTCTCAAGTGGCCTGGCCGCAGCGAAGGAAAGCCTCCAAATCGAGGCCCTCACAGTTCGGCCGGCTGCTAGGCATTTCGCGGTGTAGGATTTTCAAATGGAGGACAGGCCTCAAATTTTGCGGCCGGCCAAGCCGCTTAGGAACACTAGTCTTACTCTTCATACAAGAAGGTCTTGCAATAGGCCGAATACTAATTCGCCCGCTCCCCAGCTCACAACTCCGGGTGATTCGCGGACTGTGTGTTGTGAGGGCTTCCTGTCGAAAATTTTGGCCTTCCTCTTGACGACTACTGTACGGGACCGGTCTGAGACTATTGTGACGGGTCTGTTGTCCTGAACCTCTCCCTTGACCGAACCGAACTAATTTTGTACATGCTAGAGAGTCCAACTCGGCCAGTAACTAGTTAGCAGAGTATTCCCCTACATTTCATGGCTAAAAATCTACAATACTAACAAAGTATTTTCAATACATTAAACTAACACTAAAAATAAGTTCAAGAGCTATTCGAGCTTCACCCCCAGACCATCGACGCCACCCGGAATGGTTGGAAATGTAAACACAAGTCGAGGTCGCTGTGAAACTGATTATGTCCCCCAGTAACTATATAATCAGCGATCCTCATCTTGGATTCGGCTTGTGCAAAACTCGTTGTGTACACTGGTGTACGCCTACTGCACTGAACATTTCATCACTATGATTTCATCTTATCTTATCGAAGGTTGGAACTGCCGCCAAATAACACAGCTGCAGCAAGGACACACCGACAAATAACGATTTACATGTTATGGCTAAGTTGGAAGCTCGTCACGATTAAGTTACGGACCGTTGTGCATTAGAGCCGCTCAGTATCTACCGTGTATGTGATTTTATGCGAGACATCACTCGCGCAGCAACCATTCGGCGACTTTGCTTGAACTAGAAAATGATTTGTCAGTCTTTTTTATCAAGCTTTGAGTGAAAACGGCGTATAAAATGGACTTTTGTAGTAAAAAGGTTATAATAACCTGCTCTAAAGACAAAGCCCATCCCCGGGATATATGCAGGAAGAGACAACAACTCACTTTCTTGGCACCTGCTATCTTATGTTACTACCGTACTCAAATTTTTTCGCTTGCTTCTAGGTTTTGGGTAATCCGAAGAAAGTGTATCCAACCTTCGGCTACCAACGACGGCGGTGGATCAACTTGCAATATCTGCTCTCCACACTGTATTAAGACCAACGTAGGCTGTATTGGCGTACTACCTGAAGCCGCGCAACCTTCAATATTCCATGGGCTCACATTCGTGAATGCTCAATTCCATTCCAAAGCTGTCGGCGACACAACCCACCCCCGAGCAATTGCCATGGGTTCTCCGGGGTTAGCCGTGGAGCGAGCGGACCCAGATTCCTAGGGTCTGGAGAATGAATAGCACAGTTCAAACTCATATCTGTCTATATCTCTGCTCCATCTCTGCCGATGTCAGCCGTCAACTCTAACGAGCCGACAACCACCCCCGACCTTCAAATATAGCACAAACTGTCGGAAGAGCCGAGTAGAATTACTGTTTGTGGAGACAAATCACGTCTCGAAAGAAAATATCCAGGCTCTTTTATGGCTGAGTTAAAGGTTCGTCACTATTAAGTTGCGGGTCGTCATGCATTAGCGCCGCCCGGTACCGCATAATCCATCTTGAGCGAGACATTGCTAGTGCACTAACGAGTATGCTGGAATTGGGAAATGCTTGTCAGTCTTTTTGGATAGCTTTTGTTGTAAAACGGGTTTCATATCAAACAGGCTGTAACCGAAGATGAAGCCCGCCGCCTGGATACCTTGTCAGCATGTCTAGCCCGACACAGGGTTAGCACGGGTTTACTACCTCCTGAGGTATCACCTAGGACGATTGCAAAACTGGAAACAATCGATTGTTTCCTATTCGTTTCTTTCTTTGCCTTTGTATGAGGGTATGCAGGTCTGCGCTTAAACTAAAGAGGGGAAAGATGTAATCGCTACTGTTCAGGGTTGGCAACTGCCCGCACATGCTTGGCAACCGCCAGGCAAGTGCAACTCTATCTAGACGTCGCCCGACAGGAGTCATGTTTAGCGATAATCTTACTCTACCTACTCTCCATATCGAATATACCTTTGCATAGGCTACTTTTCCAAACTGATACCGAGTAACATTTTTGATTTCCTTAGTGCGACAGCGATGAGCTAGAGCACGCAGCGTGCATCTCATTCGGCTTGTAGCGAGGTCAACCGTTGTATCTCTCGCTTTCCATGATATTTGTTCAACGTAACCCACGTGACTGGTAATGCTCGATCTTGTTCAGCAGAATTTCGGACACTACGCTGAAACCTCCTCCTCAAACACTGCGGCCGTTGTGCACAGAAAGGGTTACTGGAGGACTGCGCCACACCACACCAAGCTTTCAAGTTGAATTTTACTTTGTTTCTTCAGGCGTATAATCCGCATATCATAACTCCGCATCCAGTTTTAACCCGATTCGCTTAGACGATACCCTCGAACTTCTTGCCTGTGCGATCCCAGACCGCCACCAGTAATTGATTGGTGAATACCACCTGCACCAAGATTCGCTTGGGATATTTAAACGTGAAATGTTCATCACGATGCCCCATTAAGATACAAAACCTCGTCCAAGAAAGTTTGATTGATTACTTTGTGATCCGAACACGGGGATTCACGAAGGAAGTGCAGTTAGAACCGGGGACAATATTATTTATAAGGTTAGCTCAGCTCAACAGTAGAGCTACTGCAAAGGTCTACCAGGCTCAGGGTGGGGTAGGCCTGCAGGGATGCTGGGTGTGAGTCCAGTCGCTCCGTTTTCTCTGATAAGCTCGCATGCCAGCCTCGTAGCTGGGCGACGAACTAACATTTCTGAGTCACCTCGCAGAACCATCGCAGTGCAACTCATGGTGGCTTCATCAAGCACTGCAGCTGACCCTCTGAATGAATAGCCTCAACTCTCTACTCTACTGAGCTTGAGCTAGCCCGAAATCGACGTCGCGATACCGCACTTCTTCGTTGAGCGCATCCCCGGCAGTAACAGCCATCCATCCGAAACAGTCCAAAGCTTCGGTACCCACAACCCTCATACCGATCGACCCCACATTCCGTTTACGACGAACAAGCCAGCATCCAAGAAAGACGTCGTCATCCACACATCCAACCTCACCCTCAACCTCACTATACTAACCATCCAAGATGTCCCGCATCTTCCCCGCCAACTGCGTCAGCAACTGTCACGTCTTCAACGACCTCTCCATCATTAGCTACTACAACTGCCAGATGGAGCTGACAAACCTCTGCTACATGAAGCACTGCCGCGGTTCCCGCTCATATCACAGGACCATTAACCCCAAATCAATCCTAATCCACACGGACGGCGCGTGTCGCGACAACGGGTATGCCTCCGCACGGGCGTCGTATGGCGTCTACTTCGGTCCCAACTCAAAGTATAACAGCGCCGCGGTCCTCGACCGCAACGTCCACCGTCAAACAAACCAATACGCGGAGCTGTTTGGGGTGTTGCGAGCGCTACGAATCGTGAGGAACCATCTGGACGACTGGCAGGACGTGGGAGAAGTCGTCATCGCTACAGATTCGCAGTACGTTTTTGATGCGATGACGCGCTTCGTATTCAAATGGAGAAAAAATGGGTGGATTAATTGCTGTGGGAGGGAAGTGGTGAATAGTGTGAAGTTTAAGGAGGTCGATGATATTATTGGAGTATTGGCGGACGAGGGTGTGAAAGTGCAGTTTTTCTGGGTGCCGAGGGAGTATAATAGGGAGGCGGATGAGCTGGCTAGGGACATTCTGTAATGGGTGGAACTGTTGTGGGAGTGCCGGTGGGGGTGGGGGTGGGGGTGGGATGGTTTTCTTTTCTGTAGGATTGATTTTTCAGGTGTCTGTTTGCGCAGGATTGTTGGGGATATAGGCAAGGCGTTTGTCACTGTTGGTGACTTCTTGTGGCCTTGATTACTATTACTAACGATGGAGTGATGGAGCTGGGAACATGTTCCGGCTGTTGATGATGGGAGGCTCCGAGCGTGGGTGTATTTCTGCTAGGAGTGTTTGATGCCTTGTTTGCTCCATGATATCAATGGACATTTGATTATCGAAATGCGCATGAGCGAAGTAGATACATCTCCATCTAAGCATTGGTGAATCTGTGTCTGCTCAGTGAAGGTGATTCTTATGTACTCAAGTCTAAAGCTGAAAGTGTCGAATCCTGGGAACAAGATCTACTCAGTTGCTAAAACATCAAAGCATAAAAATGAATGTATTAAGGCAGAAATCGCAGAGAATGCACCCAACCTCATCCTTATGTAAGGTGGAACGAGGTGCTCTACGTCATTCGAGAACAAACTACTCTAATCCACGCACGAGTCGACTTGTGGTCTTTCAGCTTCCGATGATAAATATAATATTCATCATCTGGATATTTCTCGAACATAATGGGATGCGCAAGGTAGAGCTATCCGGGTATCACCCCCGCTCTCTACTCTCATGTGACCCCATCCCCTAGCAGGTCCGAGCTACGAGGAGACGAATACGAGTACGGGGGTGTGGGTGTGGGTGCCAGTGTTTCTCCTTCCGCGTGCGGACGGATCTGGGGCGAGGAACCATAAGGTTTGACAGCCGAACCAGCCTGGAATAGTGGATGTAGTCCATAGTGCTAAGATTGATCGTAGTTGCGTCAGAAGGAACAGCAAATGGAAATGGAATTGGTGCGACAATCTGCGGTGTTTTGGTAATTGCTGAAGACTGAGTTGCATCCAGTTTGGCGCCTAGGAATGGATACCTGGGAGTGGCAGGAGAGATGAGAGCGCTAAGTACTTACTTGGGTTGAAACCTGTTAGATACCGCCAATCAGTCAAGACTAAAGTCTCTACTCCATATTCTGGCCCAAATGTACCGGTTCGAGAGAGAAACTGCTGACTCAACTATCCCCTCGTGTAAAAGAATGGTTGCTAAAGTACTGCCATCTCTTTAAAGAGACTACAGAATTACAGGCTTAGATATTCCCCCCCGCAACTCTGCCCAGACACTCGATCGAAACCAGGGATGACAACGGTTCGTCTGGACTGCCGTAATTCGGGAGCTAGCGTGAATTTTAGCTCGGGCTACTGCTTTTGTCGCTCTAGGGCGTCTAATTGTCAAATCTCTAGTGCGGGTCGGACTTTGGTTACCGGCTGAGTGACATCTCGTGCCAGTAGATTTCAGTAGCAGGCATTGGTAGCACTAGTCACGCGGTAGGGTGTACCATACTACTATACTGAGTCTTAGGGAGATAGCGCGCAATCTTTTAGTTATAGCCATATTGGTCGACACTCGGTCATCATTTCATCACTTGTGATCACCATTCCATCACTCGTAATCAACTGACGGTTTGTTGTTGCGAATATAAAGCGGAAGAAGTCTATTAAACTATCTAAGGGAGAATCTCTTTCTTTATATACAAGAGAGCTGGAGCTCGGTGGAAGTCTATGGAAGTCTATGGATTGGAAATACCAGTGGCAGAACTGGTGGCGAGTGAAAACTAATGTATGAGTCTACGAGTATGAGTCCGCAGCTTGTGAGTCAATTCGGCGACATCCAGTGTATTGGCGACTTCTAGGCTATATAGTAACAAAAGTAGTGTTACTTTGAGATGAAGATGATTGTATTGTGTAGAGAGCTAGTCTTGGCTCTCGTGTGAGAAGGTATGAACGTCTGTAGAAAGCAGTCACGTGCAGACAAACAGGACCGTTTTTGTTCCATGCAACTAGTGTTGCATGTGAGTCTCAGCATCGTCTGAAGTCTCAGCATCATCTGAAGTCTTGTATGAGAATGTAGACTTGTATGAGGATGGTGACCGTATGAGGATATGCATCAGGACCAGGGTTATGCGTCTCATGTCAGGCAGTGCATACGCGTACGCATATGGTAGATTGTACATATACGGTCTTTGGCCCTCTTCGAGATAGAGCAATTAGTTCACTTTTCAACAACTAGTACGTTCAGATATCGAGTGATGACTCATGACCAGTAGACTGGGTAACGGTAACTTTACCGAAGTCCCAATGCCACCGTCTGAAGTTTCACTGAGAGGGATCTATAGTCCTGAACGGTGGAGGTTGAGTTATTAGGGTTCCTGGGGGTCTCTAAAGAGGACAATAGATCATTATTGCTAAAAGGGTTGCCAAATTGGGGCGCTGGGACACTTTCGGTGATGATAGCATGCTATTGAAAGGCCTGTCCAAAGAAGCTCCCAGCTTCACCCGAGCACATACTCGGGGCACGCAATAAGGACTCGGACACATCTGTTCTGGCAGTAATTACACAGATCTGGCAATAATTGAGAGCGCTACATGCGACTTTGGGTAAAATGTAGTTTGAATTTCAGCAGAAACAACATAATAGGTGCGCACTGACTTCAGGCTCAGCCCCTCCCCCTAGTCAACACCCTGCTCTCACTGCAAGATCCATTACCCAAAAGGGTGTGTCCGAATCTCTATCGTGCCACGAGTACTCTATAATCTACCGTAATCCAGCCTAGTCAACTAGTCCACAAAGGTTTAGCTGTCCCAAAATTGTTGACTACCGATTTGAGTGGGCTATCACCCTCTAATGCCTCGAATACACTCGTGTTGTGCAACGAACGAGAAGTAAGCATTGCAATGGTGGTTTGGATGGTACCGGGTGACATGGAGTTGATCACGATGTCAGACAGAAATGACATCAGGTCGAATGATCTGTAGGTTCAACTGGAGTTCTGAAGATAAATATTGTAGTCGTGGGGTGTGGTTGCGCCATTCACACCATGTCATGATTTCCTGGACAAAAAGGTCAGTTCCATTTTGTAATTTGTACCCCACAACACTAGATGGTAATCGAAATCCGGATGTCAGTGTCACTCATTCTTTGTAAGTAGTGTTAAAAGTTCCCAATGCACACCCCAGGCTCCTCTGCATTCAGATGACGGCACTTCCTCACATTCTTGGTTGGGAATCTGGACCTCCTGTGCACTGCTCGTATACCACAACGTAGTAGCCCACGAGCCAAGAATACGGGCGAGTGATATTAAACCGAGCTATTCGAAATGGAAGGAACGTCTTAACCCTCATCCATGAAGAAGTACACAAGGTTGCCAATAAACTCTATAAGTAAGGAAGCTTCCTAAGGGAGAGAACGTTAGAAGCAACAGAACGATACAACTAGTAAAATGTTTTGAAGTACAAATTCACTGCCCGTTGTGGTTGCAATGGAGCATGGATATAATTACGATATTTCAATGCCGAAAAAATGTTCCCGAGCAGGGCTCGATGGGATTTTCTCCCCGTCAGACCGGTTGATCTCACCCGTCCTCGGGGATAAGCGAACGAGATACAACAGTTGTTATGATCCACGCACACTGGGGGTTGCTTGGAAACACACAACACACTAGAAGGAGGCTGGATACCGACTGAAGATTGTTTGACACTTTGACTACAATTTTATGCTGAACCCTTGATTCGGAACAGGTGTGCGGAATTTTGGCACAAGCTCTACCTCGATTGAAGCTAGAACTGGCTTCCATATCTTATAATGATGATCGGAGTTGCCTCACTGTTTGTCGGAATTTCATGCAATGGCTGGATGATGAAGATCATAGCCGTAACCGTTCATAGCTACAGATCTGCAATCTAACTACCGGAGTATCTTCAGTTCATGAAACAATTTGAGCCTCACTGGAAAGAACTTCCCGAGCTATTGATTCAATTCATTGTCTGCAGATGCGTAATACCGAAGTAGGTGCATGTATTGATAAACGCAGGGTGCAGCGAACATTTCATCACGCTGATCTTATACTATCGTGCGTATTAGAGCTTATCTTATCCTATCTTATCTTATCTTATCACATCACGATTAGCACGCCCGCTCCAAATTTCAGACTACAGGATATCAGACACCGATGCGTCTTGCGGCACCTTTGAGTTGCGGGCTGTGCATTAGCAGGCGAGACCACCAATTCCGCGTCGACTGGTTGACTTGGGTTTTCCCAGATTATCGATGAAAATCCAACTCTAGGTTCCCCAGCAGTGTCAAGCTCAATCCTGCCCAATATCTCCGCCAACCTGCGCCGATGTTAGTCGTCGATTCCGACGGGGACCTCCGAGACCGACATCTCCGACCTTCAACCACAACACCGCCCGTCGGAAGATCTGTTTGGAGTCGCGGGCTGCTAACGTAAGTCTTTTACTGGAATATTGTGCACGCTAAGCGGAAAACGGTACCCAGCCCACGTCAGCTTCGCTCACGCAAGTTATAACATAACTAATGAAAGAAACGATAGTAGTATTTCGCTTCCGCCACGCAACTCCACACACGAATAACTGCCAAAACCTACGAAACAAAACTACAATTATCCGCCAAAGTCTCCCGCACAGCTTGCAATACCATCCACGCGACCGCCAAAAAAATTACCACTCCCAGCCAGAAAATTCTCGCCTCTTTCTTATCCCGCTTCACGATCTCCTCCCTCGTTGTGACAATATCAGTAATGTCAACTTCGACTGCCGGTGCGTCTTCCTTCACCTCGACAATCGGCGCCACCGGACTAGCTGAACCACTTTCTTCACCCCCGTTGCGTTAACCACCGGCACTGGCACCGCCGTCTTCATCTTCTCCTGCTTTTTCCCCGTCGCCTTTTCACCACCTCCCTCTTGTCTCTCCTCACAGGAGTAGAATAACTCCTCTCAAACCACTTCTGTTCAGCCCGCAGCTGCTGGTATAGCTGCTGCTGGCTCCGCCGGCGGTCTTGTTGAAGTCCACTACGGAATCTTTTTTGGTTGATCTGTATCTGCTGGTAGTAGCGTTTCTCTTGAGCTTGCCGTTGTTGATGGTTATGCAGCCAGGCTTGGTGTTGGCCTTGGAGACGCTCGTGAAAGGCGAAGTCGGTTTCGGGGGTGTTCGAGGGTACTTCGGGGGAGGATGAGGAGGGAAGATTGGAGAAGGAGAAGGAGATGGAGGGAAGATTGGAGGAGGTGGTGGTGATGGCTGGTGGTTGTTGTTGAATCTGTTGCTGTTGTTGAAACTGCAAGTGTTGTTGGTAGAGTTGCTGTTGCTGTTCCTGCTGTTGCTTGAGACGATCTTTCTTAAGGCGCTCCTGCTTGATGCGCTGCTGCTTCAGGAGCTCCTGTCCGAGACGCTCTTTCTCAAGTCGCTCTTGCTCCCTCCGTTGCTTCTCCTGATGTTCACGCTGCAACTGCTGCTGACGTTGCATCTCCTGTTCGTATTCCCATTGTTCTTGCCGACGTCGTTGCTCCCCAATCCGCTTTATTTCCTGCAGTTGACCGATCCGCTCCTGCTGCCGCTGGATCCATTGTTGCTGCTGTTGCTGAATCTGCTCCCGCTGTAGTCTTAGTTGCTCCTGTAGTTGCTGCTGCAACCATATCCGCCGTTGGTGCTCCTCCTGTTGTAAACACTCCAGTTGCTGTTGTAGTTGTAGTTGCTGTCCTAGCTCTTGCTGTTGCCGTAGCAACTCTTGCTCTCGCTTCTTCTGCTCTTCTTGCTTCAGTCTCTCCTTTGTTGCTCTTCCTCGTTCCTCTTCTGCTGTTCCTTCGGGCACACCAAAATTGGGAGGCGTAGTCAGAGTCAGTCATGCGATGCTGGGGTTGAGGGGGTAGGGTGAGCCTGGTGAGCCTGGTAGGATTGATGGGGGTTGTAGACTTAATGGGCTTGGTCGGGATGACGGTGGAAGCTGTTGGCATTGTCGTTCTCATCCGCTTGCCGGTCACCGCAGGTGAGCAGATGCCATTCCACGCATTGAACTCCACATTCCTTGCCCGCAGCGCAGAGTCGTTTACGACCACTTTGCCTTTTCTTTTATCCGCTAACGCCGCACGAGGAGATGAGCCGGCGTTTTGTGCGCGCTCAAGGATCGCCCGTTGTTGGATCCACCTCTCGACTCGAGTCACCGAGGGGATGCTAGAGTAAATTGAAATGAGGTCGTCCATCGCCTGGCAGGCGAGGGCGGGGCTGATGTCCATGTCGACTAGTTCATCGTATAGGTCCTTATATTGTGGCGTACGGCTGCAGGAAGTTTGTAAGAGGAGCTAGAAAGAAGGGTTAGAGCAAGGTACTAGAATTGCGAGGAGGTGAGTTTTGAGTGGTGAGGGGTGCGAAGGGTGGCATGTTGGATGAGAGAGAAAAGTGGTGAGGAGAGTATTGATGGAAAATGTCGGATTTATACGAGATGAGATTGAGGTTGGTATGCTTGGAGACGGCGAGATGCAATTTGCGGAGGTGGAATTGTGTGTGGTTGAGTAATCAGATGGAGATACACGAATTGTATTTGTATCGGGAACGGGTTATATAGACACTGGAGAAGAAGAAACGAGAGAAGCGAGAGGAATCATGTGGTGTAGTTGGTTTGTTCTAAATGTTTGCTAGGGTTTGATTGGCACGCCATTGAGTCTTATTGTGTTGCGAAACATCAATGGCAAGTGAGGCAAGCCCAATTCCAGAAGTTGCGGTTCTGCGAGAGAATCTGGGAATGTGAGCACCACAACCCTACATCCGTTGTCGCTTCCACCTCGTGCAGAATTTATCATCACAATTCCTCTCTAAGCTATTTTGAATGAGTTTACAGTCCCTCGGGAATGCCTCCGGTATACAGGGTCAATGGGTTGCTGTTGTGTCTAGAGTACGTATCGTACTCCCAATATATATGCTGCCCGAAATAGGGATAATTGATTGAATAGCAGACGAGTGAAGAAAGTGAGCGAACCCGCGCTAGTTTCACATCATGCAACCCCCGGCGCATTCCCAGGCTCCCACCCCACACACAGTCATGCCTATCAGTCCTGATGGCAGGAGAAGGGAGTCAACACACAAAGAATCTATTTGGGTTATTCAGCTAAAGTCTGAAGGTCATTCCTTTTGTGAAATGCAACAGAAAACTGGAGTGGGCAAAACTACTATTCATTGCATTGTCAATGATGGAACACAATCATCAATGTATGGTATTATTCATATAAGGACACGACATGTGTCTTTTTCGATTCTGATTGGTCGTAATTCTGTGGCTGGGTGGCTGATTGTGGCAAGTACCTACCACTTAAACTCAGATCCCAAATGACCTGCCCTTTTAATTCTATGAGTTTGGCTCTGATTACAAAGTGTCCTATACAAAATATGTGGATAACTATGCCATCCTCTCACCTCCCAGTCTTAGATTTATGATATCTCTTATATTGAGTCAGAAATTGTGAATCAACAGTATTTTGGAGCTCTTTTTTTACAGCTACACTATGAATATTAGTGATATAGAAAATTGGAGACCAGGAAGTGAAAGAGTACCTGTTTATGCATAGTTCATGTATAGAACACTTTGTGATCAGAACAAAACTCATGGACTTAAATGAATGTGAATTGATTGGAGTTACCCAGTGGAAGGCATCTTCCCAGTTGCCAATATGCTTTGCTCTGGCCACAGAAATAATCAAGACTCACCCAGACTTGGAGAGATATACTCACTGGGAGCTGGCCAAGAGATCTAACTAATTTCGAATTCTAGGAGTATGTTAGAGCCATATACATCTGGAAGCATAGGAGCTGCTAAAAATGGCAACTCTGGGTTGGCTGGGCTGGAGATCAATCTGGGCGCCTCCAAAGGGCGGCGAAGCCGCCACCGTACCTTGTATGCAGAAAGCACACTTCAGAAAAGTAATGTGGGACCCTAAACAATGACCTCATGACTGTGAGGAAGTTACGGTTGTCACACAACGGTTGTAGGAGGAGTAGTTGTGGGAGGAGTAGTTGTGGGAGGAGTAGTTGTGGGAGGAGTAGTTGTGGGAGGAGTAGTTGTGGGAGTGTATTTACCGGTAGATAGATGGCATGCCTAAGAGGGTCTGTACCCTGTTTCACAACAATGGTGGTCCTACATGATGGTAGAGCTTCTTATATATGTATACTACTTGTTATTTCATTCTTAATCAAATTGACCTGTGTTGTGTTGAGGAATCGGCTATCAAACGTTACCCGTGAGTCGCGTAAATGCCAAGCATTCGCTCACTTTCTTCACTCGTCAGATAGCCGTAGCTACTGCGCACTTTGACGAACGGGCACATTGCCTAGAACTGCCTTCGGAGATGGTACGGCAAAAATAAACTCTTCACATTACGCGCCTGCATTTCCTACTCCCATACAACGATGGGTGACGTGATATCACAAGTCAGCACTCGAGCGCTCAAGGTTCGGCTTCATCCACACATTCCAGCGCCGCAGTTGATATCATCCTAACTTCAGTTGTGAAGATCTTCTTTGCGATCTCCCTCTGCTCGTTTTGCTCTGTAATTACAATCATCGCCCTCGCGTACCAGTGGCACGCAGTATTGCAAACTCTCTTGACAGACAACAAACCAATTATACCAGCTGACTAAACGTGCAAAATAAGTATATATCATCGTATATAGATCGTTACCCATGACATACGAACACCGTTGCGACTTGAAACTCCATGATCGCAGCAATATAAACAAAGTTGTACCCACTATTGGATAAACAGCTCATCTATGCGGGCTGGAAGTTGTGCACCTGCCGAATACGCTAACAAACAGCCGGGCGAATATATCACCCTTCTAGAAGTGAGAGCAAGTAAAGCTGTCCATACCTAGTAACTAATACACCTAACAACCGAATAAGCCCGGGACACATCAATGGTACGTGCGGTGATTGTAGTCCTCACCACCGCCATTCCCGACATTTGGACTCTATGACTAATTGCATGAGCAAAAACGAGGTCTTGCAATAGCTACTGCACTTCACAATTCCTAAATGAGAGGTACTGGATGAACGGATGGGATATATGGGTTACGTGATCAGTGTGGTTAACCGTCCCGTCCGTCGACATCACCCTGGATTAGGACGGGACGGCAACTCTCTGTACGTCTCAGGGACGCTGCCAACATTTCGATCACGGGGACGGAGCAGTGCCGTCCCCGGCGGTCCCCGGCGGTCATCTACCGACATCCATGGACCTTATTTAATGTACGCCATAAAAACAATATAAATTTGCTATAACTACTCTGCTGACCTCGAAGCAAGATCCTTCACATCTGCTCCATTCGAACTATATCTGACGCTGAAGCTCCAAAGACCGGCTGAGCATCGTCAGCCCGTATCTCCAGCCCCGTACTATCAGCCCGTATGTCAGCCGGTACCTCCAGCCCTATATCCATAAGTCCGTATGTCAGCCCATATCCATAAGCCTTATAAAGTTCTAAATATGTGAAGTTCTCGGGTTTCATCTAAATATAACTGTAACCGCCCAATGACCGCCGGGGACGGGGTTTGGGCCGTCCCGGGCTAGTCCCCGGCCGTCTCGCCGTCATTGACAAGCTTGGACGGGACGGTTGACATCACTGCTTGGAGCTCCGTGGAAGACTATGGAAGTCTATCATTGGAAATATCCGTGGCGAGTGGAAACTCCTGTATGAGTCAGCGAGTATGAGTTTGCAGACTGTGAGTCAATTCGGCGACCTCAGAGTATCGGCGACTTCCTTGTAGGCCATATAGTAAAAGCTCACGTGTATATATCCGTATGAGAGGCTATGACCATCCAAGAGGCAGTCACAAACACAGAGTCGGATAGGGCATCTACATGCATATTACACGCTGATGCTAGCAGTTCAGACAGTTCGATTCCGAGGTGAAGCTTAGTACGGTCCGATCTAGCTAAAAGGTCGGACTCTGGTTACGGTCAGGTTCCAGTCTAGACGGTTCCATAACCGGAATCAGTCCAGATCTGAGGTAGGGCTCAGTACGGTTTGGTGCAGCCGGGAGGTCAGTGAACAGGATTGAACCTGGACGGTTCCAGTCTAGACCGAACCCTACCTAGCCACCGTTAGCATCCTGTGCATATATTCGTTCAATGCAACCGTCGCATAGATAGAACTGAGCCCTATAGTCCAAAGATGTCGTTTAAATAACACGTCACGGACGTGTGAATAATGTGCCATTAACATGAGATCTATTGTAACATCATCGTTTGATTCTTGTGTGATTCCTTTAAAGTCAAACTGGAGTTTGTTGTTTAAATAATGAGAGGTCTAGGCGGCTACGTTTGATTCAAACGTTAAATAAACCCTGTTATGGTGTCAATCCCACGTTTGACGTAAGATATGTGCATGTGCATGAGAATTCAGCAGGAAAGCAATCAAAAAATTGCCTTAAACATTGTAAGCGGAAATAGTGTATGTTCCGAAACTGTATCTCGAATACCTGAGCAATCCCGCTGTTTTGGAAATTTCAACACTAAGTCATAATCTCGCGATAGTGGGATACCCCCTGCAGGCTGCATCACTCCTCACTCGCATTGCATGTTGGGAGCGTGCCATGTTATGTCAATCTCACGATGTAATTTGAGTGGCGTGAGAGGTAAATGTCAGTAACATGCTATCACACGTCAATCACACCATATGTAAACGTTGGGCCTTCGTTTCGATGATTGGACGTGAGATTTAAACTTCACACCCAACGTTTGAAGTGTAGGGCTGACCGTAAGCTGAGCTGATGGTAAGCCACCGGTAGGGCACAAAGTACAAAACTCTCTTATATATATCTCGAATCTTTCTCTCTTCTCTGCGTCATTGTTCATATGAGGACATGACATGTGTCTTTTTCGATTCAGATTGGTCGTAATTCTGTGGCTGAGTGGCTGATTGTGGTGAGTACCTACCACTTAAACTCAGATCCCAAATGACCTGCCCTTTTAATTCCAATGAGTGTTCAGCTCTGATTACAAAGTGTCCTACACACAAAATGTGGACTATGTCCTCTTTCACCTCCCAGTCTTAGGTTTATGATATCTCTTATATTGAGTCAGAAATTGTGAATCAACAGCATTTTGGAGCATTTTTTTACAGCTGCACTATGAATATTAGTGATATAGTAAATTGGAGACCAGGAAGTGAAAGAGGATCTGTTTATGAATAGTTCATGTATAGAACACTTTGTGATCAGTGCAAAACTCATGGACTTAAATGAACTTGAATTGATTGGAGTTACCCAGTGGAAGGCATCTTCCCAGTTGCCAATATGCTTGCTCTAACCACAGAAACAATAGAGACTCACCCAGACTTAGATCACAGGGAGCTGGCCAAGAGATGATCTAACAAATTTGAATTCTAGGAGTATGTTAGAGCCATATACATCTGGAAGGATAGGAGCTGCTAAAAATGACTACTCTAGGTTGGCTGGGCTAGAGATCTATCTAGGCGCCTCCAAAGGGCGGCGAAGCCGCCACCGTACCTTGTAGTTTATACACACGCACACAGTTCTCCCTTTCATAATTGCAACATCAGCAGGAGGTTGGCGCAGAGTGATTCGCTGTGAGTACATGGTCAGGGGTATGACGTGATTTTGCTAGTCCCCTTCTCACACGCTCTCAAGATACGCAGTCAAGATACTTGCTTTCCGCTGCCAGGCTCCTGGGACTCAAGTTCAGCCTGCCACCTCTTGACTGTGACAAGTACAGGTACAAGAGAGCACAAGGTTTCGTGCCCCAGTTGGTTGTGCCGCCTAACAAGCTGAACTCGACTAGAAATATAATTCTAAATGTAATTCCACCCGCTACCCTAAGCCGCTTGGTCTTAAAATGCTGTCTAAAAGTTCCCAGCAACCTATATTAATTCGGTATTAGCATGTAACTCCTTTGCTTCAAGTGGTACTAGTAGTCCATACCAGACTGCTCTTTGTTGTCAGTAACCTTGTTCCTATCTGGATATTCGGCCGAAACATGTTAACCACTCAATAGACATGGGAACTTTCTATCAGTTAGCTACCGACGAATGAAAGTGCTTGATCACTTCTCATGCTGCAAGATCAACACCGTGGAAATCACGGTGTATTTTGCCTGAATTTGTGATTTTCATGGTTTGTGCATGATGCATTTATGCGGCTTCCATTCGTCTGACTGAAAAGTTTTGCAGTTTGAGACATCCGGAGCCTTCATAGCCATAACAGCTGCGCAGACTCTAGTGCATGCAAGCTGGACCAACCGCAACAACCAACTACCACACACGACTGAACCACATCTGCCAGCGCTACGGGCTTCCGCCACGACCGAAAAAGCAAAGTCGAGCAAAATGAGCAGAATGAGCACGCTAGGCGATATGTGGGAGCCATAGACATTAGAGCAGCCCTCTCTAGGTTTCCGGAAGTCATCACTTTCCTTGTTTCTCATTCGGGTACCAAGTCTTTATGCAACATTACCGTTGTTTATCTACGTCTAATTTAACTCGCTAGCGTTTGATAACCACCCTCAATTGTCGCCTGCCTACAGCAAGGCTAACCACCTAACTTTCTGTACTTCATCCCCTATTGGTTAGCGATGGACACTACAGTGGTATAGAGTTGATTCTAAATGCTTGGGTTAGGGTTGTGCTGACTCCAGAAGGCTTGTTCACAGTTGACCACCGATGAAGCGCAACATGCAGTACTCGGGGAACGGTCCAAAAGAATACGTCCTACCCTTGTGGACTTATTACTACGACTTCTGATGGTTCCGACCCGCTGTACATGGAATTGGAAGGCCGTGTATAGAGCATATTCGCCTGGCAACCAAAAAAGTGAAAGCGGTGCTAGAAACGACTAGGCTCGACCGGCATGCGACTTATGGTTACAATCCAATCCTAAGAAGGCGCGCTATGATGCCCCCGGGGGTGGTAATGATGGTGAGGGTCAAGATGATGAGGATCAGAACAATTGGGTGCCATTACATGATTTATCCGGACTCCAGCCCTCAGAAAATTACCGATGTCCTCTTTTCTACAAGCTGCCAAACGCATGCTCGCTCCAGTTTGAGACTCAAGACGAAGCAATGTAAGGCCTCTACAGTTGCATGGTGCAATGCTAACGTTTTGGAGTAATCATGCTTTTGCTGCACACACATACTGCGCGTCCTGTAAACGCTGTAGGGTCGAAGAGGCAGGCGGTATCTTTGGGATTGAGGTCGTCAAGGACATATTCTTTAGTAATTTTGATGGCTTGAAGTGTGGTTACCTTCCATTATTTGCTAAACTATATGGCTAACCAACTCTCACAGAAAGCACGCCCTTTATGTTCATGCAAAAGTTGTTCCATGTCCCTACGCCATATGCAGTGAGAAGTTTGGCTTTTCATACAAACTTTCTCTTCATGTCGAAACCAGACATCCTAGACCAGAAGCTACAATGGCGGACAAGTTAAAACTGAAAGAGGCCCGCCGACAGGACTGGCGCAGAGGTCAAGACATGCTCCAGTTGCACCGACCGGACTTGCTCGCACTATTCTTGAATGTCGGCAAGAGTTCGAATATGGAGGCGCTTAATAAACTCATCATGGATAGCGGAGGACAGCTAGAGACCAATTTTTACCCAGCCACTGACACGGATGATAGTACTATACACGAGCCTGAAGTTCCTTCCGGGGAGACTGAAATTGGAGACGCCGAACATGGTCCATCGGCGGTCTCGTACATCACCACGCGTACAGGCGGCCCAACTTTTTCACCGCCCAATAGCGACGGCACCCATCCGAACCACCGTTGCGTTGACTTAGATAAAGCGATCATGGCCTTATCCATACATTACATTGGTGCTAGTCAGGACGAGCGAAGGATGGCATTCAAACGCAATGCCACTTTTATTCTGGAATTCTATGTGGCCATTACTGAGAACCTGGACGTTATCAGGACGGCTAGCAATATTAGTGGTTACCATGGTGAGTGCACCCAATATTGTTTAGTCGCGTGGAATTGACGTCCTTGCCCAGCACCGAGCGCCATGTTCCAGTATCCATCACAGCAAAACTCAATTGAACACCTTCTGTCAGTCCCTGAGGGGTTTCCACCATGCCACATACCATTTGAGCTACCCGACAATCCATTCTCAGTGTTATCACACGTTCTGCCATCCAGCAAAAGTGAACCAACATTACGCAATACTTCGCACGATATTACATTTAACGGACCAAAGTCGTATCGCAGCGGCGACAGCACAAGCAAAACCTCTCACCAGTCTCAGCATACAAGTTCCAGTAGTCGGACAACTGAGAGTCGCATCCCAACCGAACAAAGCTGCAGTAGTGACCTTAACGGCTCATCTGCCCTTACCGCCCACCTGCAGGTCTCCTCCGCCTGCCACCACCGCTCACCCATGCTGGATCGCTTCCTAAGTGTCGGCAACCCACGAGACGAAGCATTCCCACTTTTTGCTCGTATGTCAATGGAAGAACGTCACGGCTAGTTAGATGCAAGACCAGAGAGGATGTTGCGATGATAAAGTAGGGTAGAAGGATATGTATGTACTTGGTCATTGAAAAAGATACCATGCACGAAATAGTGAGAGAATATTCTAATTTCAGGGTGCTAAATGAAGTTCAGGATAGAGGGATTTTGGCAGTTTTAGGTAAATTGAACATGTTCTAGGGGTTGTGCTATTTGGATGGATCAGAATTATGTGTTACGAATTTATTTGGCATTGATTAAACATTCCAATGTTTGCTATTATCTCATCGTGTGTATCATAACCAGTGATAAGATCTTACTTACCACTGTACGACAATGCCAAGTCTCCACACCATTATCACAAGTCTGCTCATAACGGATCTCAACTTCACAAAACCTAGTAGTAAATATGGCTATGACCACTTGGTAACTAATCTTAAATCCTAAAGACCTGAAACTTGATATTTTCAGGGGTTCGTATCACCCAGGTTTCTATCTCGCCATACAATCTACTAAAATGTCCACGCTGTTATCGACAGAGATATAATCTCACATCGCTTTTGATACTTCTTAATTGCATCGATCACAATTGCGCAGAGGAAAATGGTGAAGCCCTGCGGCACTCTCGATACACGCTGTCAGCGGAGTGATGGAACCACAAGGTGACCGTTGGATTGCTAAACTACAGGCGGTAATGATTGTATAATAGCGCTGGAGCTTATCATGCATGTATGTATGAATGCATGACGTAGGTGGACGACTACGGTTGGATATGGTGGAAACACCAAAAGTGTAACTACTGACACACCCTTCCTTTAATTTTGAGAGTTGCTGTCAATATTTCGGTGACTGAATGGGCTATCTCACTAGCAAAAAAACCTAACCAACTTAATGTTCACCCACTTGCGCACAAAACTAGTATGACGCATTTTTGCCGCGAAAACACCCTCTGGTCTGACTACCCCTTGTCCGTGTACACCGTCTGAACGTTAACTCGATCCATACTTGGAATTAAACTGTATCCATGAAGTCTTTGTTCGCAATGATGTGTTTCTGAGATGGGTATGCAAACATTACCATACACTATATATGTTATAAATGCAACTCCTCAAGTAATAAAACTGTTAACGAGCCCCAATATGATTCACAGATATGTAATAGCCTCACGGAGTATATACCTACATTGCAGCGTCAAACGACTCAGGCGCACCCGCTTAGCGAAGAGACTGGACACTTAGTTGTGTGCGAGTGCGACATTCTTTATGTTATCTTCAACATCAACAATTTCTGCAACCACCTGACTTTCTGCAACGTGAAGGTTTCTATGAAGAATCGTACACGCTGGTAGAGTCTATCAGTCTCGAACGTAGTAAGCTGTGGATTGCGAGGCGGAATGCGCCGTGAGGTTTCAATAGTTTCCTGCTTGGGTTGCCTACAGCTGCAGGACGTGCAGCTTGCATACTGGTACCCTGAATTGGGAGCTCCTATCCGCTCGCAAACTCATGCTCACAGAAATATGCTCAAACGAACAATGACACGTTGCATACTAATGGCAGGGGTTCTGAGTAGCAACGCGGGTGCCAACGACCACGTATCTTTTGGCGATTGTTACTGCAAAAGGCATTTCAAAAGTGCATATGCTGTAAAGATGCACCCAGAAATGAGCCACGTGTTATGTATGGTAAGTGCTGTACGGTGGACTAGTTCGAAATTCCTACTCGTACGCATGGATTCATCGTCACGAAATAGAGCTGAGATATATTCCATATCGGGTTTGCCGGCATTTGTTTGTGGTCTGGTGATTTGGTTTTTCAAATTTGCAACGTATTTTATGTTTTAGATATAGAATGCAGTTGTAGATGTATATTACGATTGCTGGCATTGTATTTTCTTGTACAATATCATCCCACAGTTGAAGTTCACAGTGGTGTTTTGAAGCAACAGGATTTTCTGCATTAAAAGGAACGTGATAAGGCAGGCGGTCATATTGAAACCTGAAAGAATCACAGGAAACTGGGAGCATGGTGTAAAGCAACTTTAACTGGGATGCAGGTATCTCTATGTTCGGAATCTTATCTACAGCAAGATATCGACGTCTAATTTTATGATTGAAGACTAACAACCACCGGCTATAACCTGCTTTTGTACTTGTATAGGGGTACACACACCTCCGACAACCACCCTCTCCGCCTGGTTTTGCCAAGCTTTTCCCCTTGCGGGGCAAAGCGGGGTTTTACTTTGGCTTCATCACGACTTTCCCTGTGTGTGTCCGCTCTGCCAGTACGTTACCAGGTCGAAAACAGAGTGTACTTCGTCATCAAATCCACTCAGCATCGACGTCGATTGGTAGTCCCTCTTCTAGGGCCACTCGCCTTTCAAAAGTTTTACGCCAGTATTTAACAACAAACCGGGCTCAGTGAAGAGAATTCTGAGAGACCAGACCTTACGATAACATCACCATCCGCCCCCCCGACCTGTTAGCCCTATGATGAACAGCGCGACATGAATGTTCTAGGGAGTTCTCTTTTCCGGAACCACGAACATGCTGGCCTTTCGGCCGGTTGGAGTATTCCACTGCGATAACTTCATATGAAACCCTGCGGGTGGCACTGGCGAGGATTATTACATGGTGGCGACTAATCGGGATTAGTAGGGTTTAAGGAATGGGGGTCAAGCACTAATTGCAAGTCTTTGGGAAGCTATGCCCATTGATGGAGGATGGGAGTTCGGCTGCGTCTGGCGTTCGGAGCAGCACCTACCTTTGGCCGGTTACTCTTAAGTGGGGAACACCGAGAAATCAAGAAGTTATGGGGGAGAGTACAGGATTTTTGCTGGGCTTTGGCAGCGACTTTGCCATGTGGGTTTTAATTTCGGGGCTTCAGGTTTTGTCAGATTCCGGGGGTCTTTAGAGTTTCAATTTGCGCGGAAGCGGCTATAGCGTCTGGTGGGGGTTCTTGTATCTTAAATGCCATGGCCGCTACGCGGCCGAATGCAACATGATTACAAACAAACAAACTTGTATCGGGGTTTGGCTGAAATTACTAACGTCCTGATTACGATTGGTTAGATTACCGCAATCATGAGTTATCACCTAACACTATGTAAATTCGCACTGTCGCATGTATGATATCATCAGGACTGACGATCATCCTAGACTTAGCTGGTTATGGCAGTTGAGTGTGCATTTATGTGTACAAGGTATACACCGAATGCTGCATATATGAGCATGTACCCATCCACGTAGATAGACTCTACAAGCACTGGAGGCGGCTTTGCCGTATTAGGTAGAAGTTGAGGGTGTCCGGATGAACTGTCCCAGCTAGTTCCAAACCAGCGAGGAATGAGATTCTCCATCTGCATCCTCTGTCCACTCTTCGTGGATATTTAAAGGATTCCTGCCAAAAGAAATTTTGGCATGAGGAGTGTTGAAAGTAAGAGAAGTGAAAGGGTACCCCGTAAAAGAGATTCTACAATTCTGCATATGGACTCATCAATTGGAGGGCGACCATCTATTTGCGTATGGAACACGATGTGTGTCTATCTACTTGGGCATTCCCATATATATACCTTTCTTCCTGTATGCCCTGTCAAGTCTACTTGACCTTTCCCAAATGTGCTTCCCCAGTACGCTTTCTGTACTCTGAAATGTACCAGAGTTGTCTTTGGTGAAGTGTCGATGGGCTTGTATGTCTACTCTACCCGAGTAAGGGAACGGATTGAATAGCAGTAGCTCCGGCGCCCGAAAGGTGCATGCGAGCCGAACACATGCTGGAATCCCCGGGGATGCGACAGCGATAGGCGTACAGAAGTAAACACAACTCTTACTTATCTAGTGGACTCGCTCTTTCTCCTGCATGTGCTTTCTATTTACCATATACAAACATGTGCCGCGCAAGAGATGGCACGAAAGCAAAACTAGAACGAAGTACTAAACGAAGCACTGAACAAAGCATAAAACGACGCATAAAACGAAGCATAACTAACGTTGCTACCTCGGGGGAGCGGAGGCCGCCGCTACGGCTGCCACTCCACCTGGACTCTCCTCTTCGGAGCCGAAGCCCTTCACTGGGTGTAGAGTCAAAAACATTCCAACTAGCAGCAGTATATGCAAAGGTGCGGGTGGGCGGGTTGATGCTGAAGGCACTGCTTGCCTAACTCCTGCCGCTCCGCTTCTCTTATATACCCCCTTTCCCTGCTCCTGACTCCGCTCCCTCTCGAGCTCCAGCTCTGGCTCCAACTCTGGCTCAAGCTCACGTTTCAGCTTCGGCTCCAGCCCCAGCCAGGCCCTTGCTCACGCTCTGGCTCAAGCTCTGGCTCGAGCTCAAGCTCCAACTCAAGCTCACGTTCCAGCTCCCGCTCCAGCCCCAAGAATTGGTTCGCCGTTGCCAAACAGGGGTTGCTCCCGCTAGCCGTCGGTCGAGTCCCGCCTGCCAATTCGCTTCCACTAGCCCTTAGCCAAGCTGAACTATCTATCAGGTATGTCACGAGATGTCACTCGTTGGCCTCGGAATCATATCTGTTGAATACTGTACTTCTTGATCTATCTAGAAGAGACACAAAGACCGTATATGTACAATCTACCATATGCGTACGCGTATGCACTACCTGACATGAGACGCATAACCCTGGTCCTGATGCATATCCTCATACAGTCACAATCTTCATACAAGTCTATATTCTCATACAAGACTTCAGACGATGCTGAGACTCACATGTAACGCTCCCCCCTCTTGCTACGCTCCGTGGAGCAAGAAAACAAACAAAATTGTGATTCCCATAGTAGCCTCCTTAAAACCCTGCGTGATAAGTGAGCAGTGAAAGAGTACTACCGTAGCCTGAGGATGGCCATCCATATAAACAGAAAAATCTGTATTCCCAAAAGAAAAAGTAAAACAACCTTAAATTGACCTCCATTACCATAGACCCATTGCTTTTGTAAACTTCGTATGCCTATTCTTAGAAAGTGCCTTTGTAAATATATCTGCCACAGTTTCGTCTGTGTGTACGTAGGAGTGATTGACTATTTGGCATTTGTGCAAATCTCGACTATTGTGATAACAAATGTCAATGTGCTTGGTGCTAGCCCTTATGATTCCCGGGGCGATGAGAGTGAGAGCTCCCTAATTATTGCAGTTGATTGGCAGCAGTGGTAAGTCTTTGCTGTGAATGTCTTTGGGTAATTGGAGTAACCATTTCGTTTGTCTGGAGGGCTCCGAATAGGCGATAAATTTGGCCCCGAGAGTTGACATGGCAATGAGACTTTTCTTCCAACACTGCCACGAGACTGCTTCACCATTGCTGGCGAGAAGCACATGGCCTTGCTGGGATTTGCGGTCCGCACTGTCATTGGCCCAATCGCAATCCGAGTACCCTAAATGGTGATTGCCGATGATCATGTCAATGCCATTGCTGATGCCAATGCCAATGCCAATGCCATTGCCGTTGCTGTTGAAGTGTAGTCGGAAATCGGCTGTAGATTTGAGGTACTGAAGAACTCTCTTGAGAGTGGTCATATGGCTGGTGAATGGCTGCGAATTGTAACGAGAAAGAACAGTGACTGCACATGAGATATCTGGCCGAGTTGCAAGTACTGTGTACATTGGTGATCCCATGACTGCTTGGTATTCTATGATATCTTCCAGTTCCTACTCCCCCCAATCCTTGGCCAAATTCAACATTACATTGGGGTCCATGGGCATCGATGTAGGGTGAGTATGCTCCTTGTCAAATCGTCTGAGGATCGTGGTGATATATGATTTCGACCTGGAACTGACCCTGGTGCTGTCGGGATGAATCTCGATGCGGAGGAATTGGCGTGCCGGGCCTAGGGTGGTGATAATATACTTTTCTGAGAGTTTCACTTTGACATCTTTCACAGCATTGGCGGCGGCATCCGGATATAACAAGGAGCTGTCGTCGACATACAGAAGTATCAGAATGCCATCACTATGAAGATTGAGGTTAGGATTGGAAAGAGATTGATTGAACCCAATGGAGAGTAGAAAGGCGTTGATATCATCGTGCCATAATCGCGGAGCTTGTTGAAGGCCATACAGAGCATTTCTGAGTCTGACGATAATCTTTGGTGTGTTGTGCCCTTCTGGCCTTCCTTCTGGCAAAGTCATGTTAATGTCATTATCATCGGTTTCGGTGTTTAAGAAAGTGGTGACTACATTCACGTGGTCCATATTCCATCCATATCTCCCGATGAGAGAGATGAGGTACCGATACTCAGTTAGCTTTCCAACAGGGGAATTAGTCTCACCGAAATCTGTTTGCTCGGACACATTTATGCCTAGCCATGCATTTTGCAGTGTGGACCCGTCAGGAATGTGTTTCGTCTTATTAACCCACATAGAGCCAATTGCCTTGACTTGCAGTTGCCATGCTTCTCGGGAATTAGGAGCAGAGAAGGTACTATTGAGCAGGATCGATGTGCTTTCTTCTTCCATGGCTTTTTCCAGTGATCGCGTTGAGGGCTTTCGATAGCTTCCGTGTCGGTGATAGGTTCTTCAGTGGCTTCGGACGCCATCAATGCTTCAATGGGCGCTTTACCTTGACTCCATTTGACACGACTTGCCATTGGTGGAGCTGGAGATGCTGGCTGTACTTGCCTGGATATCTTGATTACTGATGCCAATCGTCAGGCAGTCTGGTTCTGTCGGTGGAGGCACTGACTGTGGGCGATGTTTTCTGCATCTCCTGCAGAATGCTGGGCACTCTGATCCTCTCAGGGGAGGCGCCGGCTGTGGGCGGTGTTTTCTGCTTCCTCGTCAGGAGCTTCATGCATGTGAGATGTGGATCTCTTACCTATCTGTGTAAGTTGGCTGGCTTGTCCTCGGAGAGGCTCATGTCCGGTATCTGTTTCCTCGACATATTCCTTATCTTTTGGTAGTCCAAATATGTTGATCTCATTGCATCCATGCTGACAAAACATGTGTGCATTCCTTTCTTCGTCAAAGATGACTTCTGATTGGGCTTTCACCCTCTGGAATTTGAGATCCCATATCCTCCACAACCTTTCTGAATCGTGTACATAACCTCCAACCATGCAGGGCTTTGAACTTGGGCCGAATTGTTATCGACGTTGTACATTGGGGATGAGTCTGTGGGTGTAACATCCAAATGGATGTAGGTTGTGGTGCAGAGCTTAACACGATATCTTGTTGCGGTCAGCATCGTGGGTTGGATTGCCAAATGCACGCACCATTTCGTATAGGGTTTCGTACGGTGCTTGATAGCCATCACGGTCATTTTTTCTTTTCAGGCCTTCATTTGGTGGCCTGTGATGGAGATAGACTCCAGTATTAACTGCTTCTCCCCAGAGCTGAATGGGAGCCTGGGAGTCGATCATCATCGCCCGGGCCTTTTCACTGATTGTAGAAATCATTCTTTCCGCAATTCCATTCGTATGGTGGGCATATGGAGGGCATGGTTTATATGTGGTCCTGTGGGCAGCGAGAACAAATCCGAAGGTCTTATTGTCATCTTCTCCCTGTCCATTATTGCACCGGAATTGCTTAACTTCATATCCCATTCAGTCTACTCTGGCCTGGAATGACTGGTAGGCGGACATGCAGGTCTTGGCTATTGCATTTGGCAGCAGCCATAAGGATGTGTACCTCGTGTAGTCGTCGATGAATAGTATATAGTGTCGATTGTCTCCAAAGGTTGATGTAGAGAAGGGATCCCACACATCTGAATGTACAAGTTTAAAGGGCTTCAATGTGAGCTTGACTGGCGCTCTAATGAACCTTTGCTTGTGCTTGGCCTGGATGCAGACTGTGTAGTTAGAATCGTTGTGTGAATATCCGTCAATCAGAGATTTCATGGCGGTAAGATGCATATGGGCTAGTCATTGGTGCCATAGGTTTGACTCTGCGATTGTGAGAGACTTCAGAGTGGACTTACTTTTGGTTATGATAGGTTCTCTTGAGAACTCGATTGTAGATTCGATGGTATGTTGGATTGTAGGTTGGATTGTAGGTTGGATTGTAGGTTTGAATGTAGGTTTGATTGTAGGTTGAAGTGTAGGTTCAAGTATGGGTTTGATTGTAGGTTTGATTGTAGGCACTGTGGTTAGTACTCTTGGAAGTGAGCTGGCTCTCTTTCTCTTTCTCCCATTCTTGGGAGTCGATGATAGGAGTGGTGTCACGGGAACTATGATATATATTACATTGGTTAGTGTTCCATCAAGGGTACAGGGAGATGGCGAAGTTATGGAGCATTTTCCATTTTGAAATATAGTTGTATGCCTACACAAATCCAATTGGTTGATCAATAGAAAGGAAAGGCAAAAGATAGGAGTATGGAGGGCTTCAACTTGGTAGCCCTGAATGACATTGACGAAGCCGTAATACGTAGCGGTGACTGAATTGGTCTCTCCGAGCTCGATTACCATAAGAAGTGAAAGCTTTTTGAATATTGTGAAGCTGTTGCGGTCATTGCAGAAATGGTGTGACGCTCTGGGATCAATAACCTACTTCTGAGCGGCGAGAGCACAAGCACAGAGTGTCTTGAAATCAAAGTCTCTGGTCGTCGCAAGGGCTGCTGTAGCAGTGCCTTTCTTCACTCTCAACGATTCCTTTATATGTGTGTAGGAGATGCATTCTACCTTGACATTGCGTGGGAGCCCGCACTGGAACCAAATGCGCTAATCATTGTTTCTTCCATCCTGAGCGCATTTGCGTTTTCTGCTTGCATCTGTATTATGGCTGTCAATTTTGCAATAAGTGCACTTACTTTCGTGGCTGTCTCTGGTTCTACCGCGTCCACCGCGTCCACAGTGTTCATCACGGCAACAGCCTTCACATCGGCCTCAACCACAGTAGCCACCACGTTGAGAGAGAACGGCCACCTCTGTGGACGGATCTACAACTGCTTTGGTGAGGCTGGCTGTAGTGTCTTCATCTAGGAGGTCGTGCATGGCTTCTTTGGGTGTTGGTAGGGGCCTTCGATGCTGCAGGATCATTCATATCATCACATACTGCGATGGCAGTGATGTGGGTATTTGCATGTTGACATCGCGATCGGTAATTGCGTCCTCTGTATGGTCCAGTTGTGTGCGGTAGTTACTGAGCTTAATGAAGAATGATTTGAGTGGTTCGTCCTCCATAGGTCGGCAAGCATGGAACTGACGAAGAATGTCCTGTCTGCGGATATATGATCCAGGGGTGTTCAGGCTGGTTTCTTGTACATTCCACGTCACGTGAGGATATCTCATACCATTGACAAGACGCCGTACTTCGGCGGAACAGGACAGTCTGATTGTAGATGTATCCTCTGCTTCCTTAGCGTTCCAAATATCAAAGTTGTCATCCTGGTCGAGATCGAGGAGCTGCGGCTCAGGATCTTCTCTGCTGACAGTTGCATATGCTCTAATGGTTGACAGGACAGGTATTATGTCGTCTCTCCATTCGTCGTAGTTGGTGTGATTGAGCATATAGATGTCGCCCCACTTGGTTTTGTGGAAGGTTGGTTCGGAGGACGTCATCGTGAGGTCATGGGGATGGTGTTGAGTTTTCGTGTTACTTATGCGGCTGTTGCTATGGTGACGAGGTTTAGCGTTCTTGTGGCTCTTTTTGGGAATTGTGAAAGAGATTGTGAGCATTTAGATAGTAGCGATAACTGGACTCATAACCTGTTGAATACTGTACATCTTAATCTATCTAGAAGAGACCCAAAGACTGTATATGTACAATCTACCATATGTGTACACGTATGCACTACCTGACATGAGATGAATAACCCTGGTTCAGATGCATATTCTCATACAGTCATAATCTTCATACAAGTCTATATTCTCATACAAGACTTTAGACAATGCTGAGACTCACATGCAACAATATCTGTTACATATATACAGGGGTCTGATACAGCTGGCTGTAATCGTGGCTGATGCCTCCTGTATATATCACGAGCGTTTCTCTGTCCCTCTTCTCTTCTGTATACCTTAGAATATACACACACAGTTCTCCCGAACTTTCATATCGTACCAGGTTATGAGCCCCGGTGGCCGCACCTCTCTATATATATCTTTATTGAAACCTCGAACCTTTCATTCCACGACCACCTTACAATCCACTCGATGTTATCATCTCTCCACCATCTCGTTCTGAAGCTTACTGGCCCTAACTACCCAACCTGGTGAACAAAGATGGAGACGGTCCTTATCAACGATGACCTATGGCCAACAGCCTGTGAAGAGCATCCACGACCTGAAAGACCAGCACAAGAAGTTTGACAGTGGGATTCAGACGCGTGAGAAGGTACAGCCAATATAATGTTCCGTTTGGCCGAAGGAGCAGAGCAACTTGTAAAAGGGACTCGAAATCCAGTGGATCTTTGGAAGCAGCTTCCGAAGCTTTATGAGCAAAAGGGATACTCCTCACTCTTCTTCATTCGGAAAAGGTTCTATGAATTGCTGCTTACTGTCTATGTCAAATCCGATGAAGAAAATGCAATGTCACTTGACATTAATGCGCATCAATCACTCTGCCAGCAACTGCAAAATTCTGGAGTAATCATTGACAATGACACTGAGCACCAAGTGTTACTTTTCGGTCTTTGAGATTCCTATGACCGCTTGGTTATTTCAACTACACAATCCTTTTGGGAGAATAACAGTGACAACCAGAACTATATTGATGTGGAGAATCTGATTGGTCCACTTTTGGATGAAGATCGACTGTGAAAGGGAGTCAAACTTGGAATGGAGCCTGTGGAAATTGGCAGTTCATGTACTGGATCGGCAGTCTATTTCAATCAAAAGCGATCTTGGTCCCAGCAGTCTCAGTCTCAGCAATTCCGATTTGACAAACTTCGTCCTATCTGCAACTACTGTGAATGTGAATGCCATAAGCCAGATAACTGCTGGGTCCTTCACCCAGAAAAGAAGTTTGAATCCCGATATACGAAACATGCAAGACTTGCAGAAGCCTCAAATGCTTTGGCTTCAGCTAGCATCACACCCAGCCTAGACTGAGATCTATTTTAATATTTGTAAGTCCATTTGTGGTTTCATGGGGCATAGCTATTGTTGTAACCTGACTGTGGTTTCACGAGGCCTAGCTATCTATGTTGCCTGACTGCGGTTTCACTGGGCCTTGTATAACCAGCTTGACAGTGGTTTCATGTGGCATATACATCTTTGACCTTTCTGCACATTCGCGGGATTGCAGTCGATTGTCTATTACCGGCTAGACCGTGGGTTCACGGAGTCCGGAGGAAGTAATTTCAGTATTGTATAGTTCGTTGAGTTCCTGCCAGCAGCGGTAGTTTTATCTTTGTGTTTCTGGGGATGGTGTAGGTTTCTGGGGAGTTTCCTGCATCATGGCTATCAGCCGGCCAGATGTGTGCTTCGTCCGTGGCCTTGTTGTTTGGGTTTCATATTTTTGATGTTCTTGCTGCTTGATTTTGTCATTATTGGTTTTATGGAACGCAGCAAGAGGGGGAAGTGTTACATAGATACAAGTGACTGATCCAGCGGGCTGTAAACGTCGCTGATGCCTCCTGTATATATTTCGAGTCTTTCTGTTTCTCTCTAATCTATACCATAAAATATATGCACACAGTTCTCCCCAACTGCCATATCGTAACAATATCCCACCCACTGTATTATGTATATCACTCTACTGTCGTGAAAATGTAGCAGACCGAAAGATTAATATTAATCGGTTTGTTGATCGATTACCAAGTGAGGTCTTCTTATGATTGGCGTTTGATTATCTGTATCATTTCGAGAACAGCATGGTCACAATGGGGCAAGTAATTCATTGAGTAATTTTTTTGTTCAATTATTGGTATTGATTCACATTTTCTTGAAGCCAGCAGGTTTGACCTTCCAGCCACCCTTAGAGGAATAATGTTTTGTATTGAACAATTGTGTGCTGGTGACGAGAAAGTGTTTTTTAATTTGACTCATACCAACTTGCAACTGCATCTGATCATTTTTCATCATGCACAGCCTTTCCAGTGGAAATTTTTCGCTTCTTGCAGCAAGACTCTTCCTATGCACATTCCCTTAGCTCCTCCGCTTCGCTTTCTGACATATACAAATCCTTCCTGTCCTCTCCCAAACTTTTTCTCCTCTCTCCAATTGTTGGAGCTCTTTAGATATTGGAAATGTCATTTTTCCATTTGCATAACATTTCTACCAGATGAAATTCATGATGTTGTGACCTCCTTTTCTATCCACAGGCCATAAGCAACTTGGACACTCTCTAGCTGGCTTTCTACTTGCAAATTCCAATTTATCTAAACCTTCAGTTTGCAAGGCAAATGTCTACAGTTCTCCCTTGGATAGGCAATCCAGAATCACCTTTACTGGCAGGATTCTGGCAGTGATATTGGCTAGTTGTATCTCAGGTGGTTTCTGAATTTGGAGATCATTACTCAATGGCTTCGTCACCGAGAAAAATGACCTTACGCGACGCGTAACTCATAGAGAAGCTGTTTTTGGGCCGGTAATCCATAGCATATTTGACGCGTGGCACTATGATGTCCTATGGACCTGCGAGTTGACTAGATTACTATGATACGTATGCGATTATGGGCGCTTGATACTATACATCATGCTGCATTCAATAAAACTGCCAAATACACTTCGTTACAAGCTCCCAAGTACGCTCTGAAGTACACTCCCGATTGCACTCGATTGTACACTCCCAGCCTGCTTGACTTACGCTCCCAAGTAAGCTCTCAAGACACTCCCAAGTACACTACGAGTACGCTCCCAAGGACACCTCCGAGTACGTTCTCATGTACACTCCCTGGAATGCTCTCAAGGACACTCCCAAATGCACTCGATGGCACACTCCCAACCTGCTTGACTTACACTCTCAAGTATGCTCTCAAGACGCTCCGAAGTACACTCCGAGTCAGTTCTCAAGTTCACTCCCGGGCTTGCTCTCAAGGACGCTCCTAATTGCATTCGGTGGCACACTTCTAGCCTGCTTAATTGTACGCTCCCAATTGCTCTCGATGGCACACCCCCAGCCTGCTTGACATACGCTCTCAAGTAAGCTCTCAAGACGCTCCCAAGTACACTCTCAAAAGGGAAGACACTTCCAATCTCACTTGACTTTATGCTCCCATGTAAGCTCTTGATCCAGAGACTTGCTGAGTTGCAGACGTCAGGCACCGGGAGGCGTGAGGCTGGTGGCGTATGGAGGGCAGTTTTTGGCGGGCGATGGGCGGCGTGTGGCGTGTGGCAGGCGGTGTATGTTGGCCGAAATCATGACGTCGGTCGATATGGTAGTCTGAACCATATCTTTAGCGTGGCCACCATGACAAGATGTCACGATGTCTCAAGGTCATGGTGTTGACAATTGCAGCCTTAGATTGTGCAGGAATGGTAGACAATTGGATCTCGGGGAGAGCAGATCTCCGACTCAGTTTACCCAGCGGAATCTGCAGCCAGGTTCCGGTCGATTTGGGGCGTATGTGTGCGCATTCGGTTCGGGGTTGATGGAGATGATGGTGATGGTGATGATGGTGATGATGGTGATGATGGTGATGGTGCTGGTGATGGTGATGGTGATGGTACCGAAAGCACTGAGTCAAGTAGGTTGGTTGGCTACGTCAACGTCAATGTCAAAACTTTAACAGACTTAAAGCCTTCTATTGGCCAAAGCTTCCAGAAACTCAGAGTTTTCCATCGGCCAAAAGCTTCCCGTGGAAAACTCCACTCCTCCCAAATATGCTCCTGCATGTTCGATCTAGAGACTTGTTGAGTTCAGTGTTCCTAAGCGGCCAGGCCGGGCCTGGCCGGCCTTAGCGGCGGCTTTCAAATGAGGGCCGGGCCGGGGCTGGCGGCTTTCGGGCCGGCCTGGCGGCTTTTCTTGGCGGACTAAGCCTAAACAGAATATTTTGTTCGAAAGATTCTCTACTGCCTTTACTAAGAAAGTCTCCAAAGTACGAAACATAAACCATGTCCAACTGAATCATCGTAGCCCTGCCATTGCCGTATTCCATCCATCAACCAGACCAAGGCTTATGCAGGCCGATGCAGGCTTTTTAAATCACGTGCAGGCCGGGCGGCTTCTGACCCAGGCCGGGCCGGGCCGCCCTTAGCGCAGGCTTTCAGAATGGAGGCCGGGCCGGGCCGGGCCTGCAGGCTGCAGTGGCGGAAAAATCCGTTTCTCACCACCACCGCCACTCAGCTTGGCAGAGGACTGAGCTACGGCGGGTGTACGGAGATACAGGGATGACGGAGATGGACTGGGCGACGGGGGAGGACGGAGATACAGGGGTAACGGAGATGGACGGAGCGACGGGGAGTATATATTCGGGAGACCCCGGGGTAGATAGACTCTCATCTCATCTCATATCATCTTATCATACAACGAATTACACACTCTATTGTTCCCAGCTTTTGCTCTCACTCGCTCTTTCCGAGATTTCGTGGATCCTCACGGCCGGGTAGTATCATATCTTCTCACCCTCTTGCTACGCTCCTCTAGCCAGAACCGCTCTTTCTCGCGAATTCCTTTTGGAATGTCGCGAGAGGGGTGGCGGAGTGTTGATGATGGGCTCTCTGCTTTCTAGCTCCGCCGTTTCACCACACCCATCGGCAAAAGTGCAAATCGACTATAGACTGCGCTACGCGCACACGCTCACTCGCGCAGCCCATAGCAAGCTTCCCGTCTACCCCTGCGCGACGCGCAGTCTATAGCCATCCATAGTCGGTTTATAGACATCTGCGCGTGGGACTATGGGACTATATACGGCTGGCAGTCGACACACCTTAGCCAGTTGACTGCCGATAGGCTTTGCTGGTGCTGACGCACACATTGAGAGTATCTTGTTGGCCGCTTCCGAGCCTGCTTGAGAGAGCCGAGTTTCGGCAGGAGTAGCGTTTGGAGAGGAATCTTTGGGCCGATTGAACTCTGAGTTTGTGGAAGTTTTGGCCAATAGTAGGATTAAGTCTGTTGATGCTTTGACATTGACGTTGACGTAGTCAACCTACTTGACTAAGTGCTTTCGGTACCATCACCATCACCATCACCAGCACCATCACCATCATCACCATCACGATCATCACCATCAGCCCCGGACCGAATGCGTACGCATACGCCCAAAATCGACTGGAAACTGGCTGCAGATTCCGATGAGAAAACTGAGTCAGAGATCTGTTCTCCCCGACATCCAATTGCCTACCATTCCTTCAGAATCTAAGGCTGCAATTGTCAACACCATGACATTGAGGCATCGTGAGATCTTGTCATGGTGGCCGCGCTAAAGATAAGGTTCAGACTACCATATCGACCGACGTCATGATTTCGGCCAACATACGCCGGCTGCCACCTGCCACATGCCGCCCGCCGCCCACCATACACCACCAGCCTCACACCTCCCGGTGCCTGCAACGCAGCAAGTCTCTGAAACGAGCATGCAGGAGTATACTTGGGAGCAATAGTCAAGTGAGATTGGAAGTGTCTTCCCTCTTGAGAATGTACTTGGGAGCGTAGAGCCAAGTAGGCTGCAAGTGTACCATCGACTGCAATTGGGAGCGTACTTGAGAGCGAGTCGGAGGTGTACATGGGAGCGTACTCGGAGTGTACTTGGGAGTGTCTTGAGAGCGTACTTGGGATCGTACAATTAGGTAGGCTGGGAGTGTGTCATCAAATGCAATTGGGAGTGTACCTGAGAGTGTGCTCGGGAGTGTGCTTGAGAGTGTCTTGAGAGCTTACTCAAAAGTGTACAGTCAAGCAGGCTGGGAGTGTGCTATCGAGTGCAATTGGGAGCGTCCTTGAGAGAGTGCTCGGGAGTGTGCTTGAGAGCGTCTTGAAAGCTTACTTGGAAGCGTACAGTCGAGCAGGCTGGGTGTGTGCCATCGAGTGCAAGTGGGGGTGTCCTTGGAAGCATGCCCGGGAGTGTACTTGAGAACGTACTCGGAGGTGTACGTCGGAACGTACTCTGAGGTGTACTTGGGAGCGTACTCGGATTGTTCTTGGGGGCATCTTGAGAGCTTACTTGGGAGCGTAAGTCAAGCAGGCTGGGAGTGTACAATCGAGTGCAATCAGGAGTGTAGTGCAGAGCGTACTTGGAAGTGTGCAATACAGTGCATTTGGCAGTTTTATTGAATGCAGTATGATGTATAGTATCAAGCGCTCATAATCGCATACGTATCATAGTAATCTAGTCAGCTTGCAGGTCCATAGGACGTCATAGTGCCACGCGTCAAATATGCTATGGATTACCGGCCCGTAAACAGCTTCTCTATGAGTTACGCGTCGCGTAAGGTCATTTTTGCCGGTGCATGGCCAGTAATCAAACTAGAATCGATTGCTTCTGAGAAGGTTATAAAGGCCGCATGGAGCTCCGGCCATGTAACTGCTGTTCTATATGATTGGCTCACCCCAAGCCTTACATTTTTTACCGATAATGTTACATTCACATCTGCGTCTACTATCACTCCCATCTACGTTTGCAACCATATTCCTTTATTTACTATACTTATACCTATGGGACTGAAAGGAGGCATATATGCCCTGACATTATTATCGCATTTTCAATTTATGGATACATTTCGCTCAAAGAATTAGGAGTTGACAAATTTTACCCCTTTTTTAACAGTGGACATAATGTAGTCAACAAAGGACAATCCTGCCCTCCAAACCAGTTATCGAAGCATCATTATCGTGAAGTGCAGCATATTGATAATTCCATCATTCAATTAAGCCCCCTGAAAGGAGCTGAGTACAGATCAGAAACCAATTGGCGTACAAGGCGTGTCAGCAGCAATGATGAAAATGATCTCAAGTACAGGACAACAGTATGTGACCCTGCTAACGACAAAAATCGAACATTATCAACCTAATTCAGTTCAAACACCATTCCTACAAACAACCACTAGTCCAATCACTTACACTGGACAAAGTGACATTACTACCAAATGCAGCCATATCGAGAATCAATCCAAAATCAGAGACGATTTTCAGCTCAGCACAGTTAGAATTAGATGTCTTCGAATTGAATGAAATGCACCTATCACAAGTTGTGTGTATACTTACAGCTCTAGCAATTTCAAAGAAGCCTACTTGCGCAAGTATGGTAGGACTACCTACACCTGATACACCACTCAATCGAAAAATACATCTAGAGAAAGACAGGTCTACGATAGGAAGATATTGAAGATGAAAAGCTTTCCCTCGAATGAAGCGAACGTATACTAGCGATAAATTGGGCAGCGTAAAGTACATTTATAGGCAACGACCGACACAATTCGGCACACCATCTATGAAGATTTCAACATGGACGTTGAGTAGGATGATGTCTCCAGGCACAAGGATTACGGACAATCAATCATCAAGTAATGTATGAATAAGCTTTGACAGAAATTACATTCATGACGAATGTGGCAATTGACAAATCAAGCAAAAACCATCTTTCAACTCTCAGCAAGGAACCATCTAATATTGGCCTTGCAGACACTTATGACAACTCTGGATGAGAATGTTAAGTCGATATATATACGGCTCTTGCACATCGGATTTGGCACAAATAGTTCACAAAGTGCATATGAGACAGAAATGACAAGATGTATCCTGTATGGGCTGTTATCGACTGTGGCGCAGCCAGCATCCTTATAACTCCTAGGTTTCTCAAGCGACTGAGCATATCACATCAGGCGGCACACATCACCACCCTTGGCAAGAATGGAGGAGTACTGCAACATGTACAGCAGAGTCAGAGTCAGAGGAATATGTGGATCACAGTGCAGTACATGGACTATTTCGCACTGGTAGACAAAGCTAGAGTTAGCAACAGTTCCGGGTTGGAACTAGAATCGTGGCACCGGTTAGGTTCTGGAACCGCCAAGGAACCGAAATGCCCAATGACAAGTAGTTCCAAACTCGAGCTGCACCTAAAACAGCAGTTTTTTTGGCTCTGTTTGCACGCAAAAGAGCCTCATTGTTGCAAACTCAGAACATTGTCTCCGATTAAGATGTTGAGTTCTGATTGTATCAGACAGTGTTGTATACGTAAAATATGCCGTTTTGGGGGCTCTTTTGCCTCTCGGCCGCCGATGTTCAATCCGAGCAATATTTCTGGAGCCGCAGTGACATATCACGGACAAGTGGGTGTCTTTCTCATTGACTAAACGAATCTTGATCGGATCAAAAATTCAGGAATGAGAGGTGAAATTGCATCCAAAACTGCATAAGGTATGTAAATACCGTATTTTGATAAGGTCTGAACTCAAATACTTAATTGGAACGATGGATTCAGTCCTGGAACCGGCCAAAAACCTCCATTTTAGGCGCGGTTCGGTTTTTTGAGGCGGTAAGACCTTCTGCAGTGGTTGAGGATTGGTTCCCACCCTGAACCGGATCCGAATCCGCAATTTGGAACTGTTGCTAACACTAGACAAATCACACGTACTAGTCGTGCGAATGTGTGAATCTCATTTAGTACATGGCTTACCATGATTTCACAAACGAAATCTGGATATCTACTGGGCTCAATTGACTCCCTGTGATTACGCAGTGTGACCGGGGCAGAGGAAATGAGACTGATGATTACGCCAGTGGCATTGAATGTCTGTGAAACTGATAATGATAACATTAAGGTCAATGACCAGCTTATGGGGCGCTGTCAAGATATACAGACACTCGGAGCAACCCTATTACACAATATTCTAGCCAGTAAACTAGACATCGTAGTACATACCCTACAGCTTGGAGATTGCATAGTGCTCCTAGGAGCAACTTGGGAAGGGACCGTTTGAATTCACGAGGTGAAAATATCGATTCAATCACTAGACGTGATGACGAGAGAGCAGCAGCACAAGTTCTGATAGCAGAGACCCTCCAAGGAAAAGCCTGAATCACTGCAACTGGCTTGTCGCATTCTGAAGGGAGCGACTGGGTGGTGGGGCTTAGCCTCATTGTGGGCAAACCGTTAATGACAAAGCCTCCAGTATATTCCCTTCCACCGCTTCCATCCTGTCTTGATTCTTTATTAATCACATTCATGGAGCAGTTCAGAGATAAGCCCGATCTACAAATGGCAATGGAGAGCGAAGTGCACACTTAGGCACGCTAAGGACTAAAGAAGTAATCGGAATCCTGGGCATGAGATAATCTCCCACATACAAAAAACAATGGTGCTGCAGAAGGCTACTAATCAAGGAAAGGAGGTATCCATGAGACTATGGGAATTGGACTTGTGCTGATATGCACATCCTGGAAATGCTCGGAGATGGATGACAATAAATCTTTGACTCTGGTGACATACATGAAGGTATGTGGAATTCGATCCTATCAATGTAGTTACTGTTGATGACAATGTACGACACCAGCGAATGAATGCTGAGACACAGATATATGTACCCACTGCCTTGCCACACTGAGTACGAATTCAACTGCAACTCAAGAGACCATATCAAGTTCTGATAAGCAGAGAATACAAATCGAATTGAAATGCTGATTTCAATTCCGAATACAAATCGCACTCCAATGCTCAATGTAATGCCGTATTTGTTTCAAAGTGATATGAGCAACATGACTTCCAGATCAGTCACTGCCTGAAACTCGGCGATCCCTAATTATCCAACTAAGATGGATATGAATGAATAGAAATAGAATGTGGTATCAACCTTGAATCAAGCCCTGTGAATTGATGTTCTCTACAAAGCAATATGATATTAGTTGCCGATGGAGCAACTGCTATCAACCACTGCGAATGACCATACCGGTGCAACGCTGGCACATAAACCAGGACTGGGTAACAGCCATTCTATATAGTCAACTCGCCACAAGACTTTGACCACTACCAATAATCTTATCTATACACCTATATTACTATCACTCGAGTCTACGTTTGCACCCATATAGAATAATTACCATACATATGCCTGTAAGGCCGAATGCTGGGAGATGTGCACTTGCACAATAATTACTTTTTCAGCAAACAGATACGTTTCACTCAAGGGATTTTTGAGTTTTACCCCTTTACCGACTCGCTACACCATAAAGTCAACAGTTGATATTACTGGCTTAAAAACGCCATATCGAAGCATGATTACTGCAATCAGGGATATTGATTGTTTTATCATTCAATTGAGCACCCTGATGGCAGCGGAGAAGAGTTCAGAGACCAATTGGCGTACGAGGCGTATCACTGGCGATGACGACAATTATTACGATAACAGGCCTTGACTATTCGATTCGGCCAATAACAGGACACGAAAACGATAGAGATATTGAGTGCAACACCATTCCTACAAGTCAATTGAGCGCAATCATCAGTCGGAGATCCTACAATCAAAGATGTGATCTTTCGAATGAATCGGCAATACCGAAGACCGAAGGCAAAGTTGAGAGACAATTGCAAGTCAGTATAGTTGCGACTACATTCGTTCAATTTTAGCGAAGTGCATCGACTTCAACTGTCGTGTACTCCAACAACTCTAGCAACCTCGAAGAAACCCGGAGGACAGTGAAAACAACAAAGGCAATTCGAATAATTCCAATAATCCTGATTCCAGAAATTCCAAATCAGTTAAGTTCAATAAGCCATGGGGAGGCAGCCGTTCCAACTATAAGCAGCAACGTGGCTTTTAAAGGAAGTCTACGAAAGCTGAAAGGCAACCCGGCAATGCACTCGCTGCGGCAGCGGAATCCACAAAACCTACCATTGTACCAAATATACATGGCAACATGCGGCAAGTCAAAGCACGAATTGACTGCAGTGCAATCAGCATCATTATCCCGCCGAGCCTACTTAGAAATCTCAAGCTACCATACGAACCAGCATTCACCTCCACCTTGGCCTGGTGATGATGTCTGTAAAGAAGGGCCGAAAGGCAAATCCCTTGGTTCAGTATACTGAATACCGTAAACAGGGTGACGAATGGGAGGTTTTAGTCATCCCAATGATGGTATCTAACCTTGTCTTGGGCTTGCCATGGCGAGAAACCCGGAAATCAACTGGAACCAAGGTGGATTGACAGCCAGATAAACGCCAAATGGATCGCAACGAGCAGAGATTCAAGAAGTGGACCACACAAGTCCTTTGTCAGAAAGCAGTGAGGGACACAATGATCATGAGTCTCGCTGCTACAATCAATCATCTCTGAGCAAGTGCAGAAGTGGCCGAGGTATTTGCCATATGCCCTGGCGAATGACAAGAGTTCCTGGGAGCATCGCTGGAAGGCATCACCAAAAGTGAGATAAACCCCAGGATGGTGAATGGGCAAGCAGGAGCAGCGGCAGTAGTTGCGGCAGAAGAGTGACACAGTGACGGTGCCTGAATGACTGCTACCAGATCGCTGTGACACGAAGGGAGAAACTGGACAACCGGGGTGGTCTATTGCGAGGAACCGTCTGATCCAACCAACCTGGGAGCCCTGGCAACCTCCACTCTGCCAAAGCACGCCACAATGCAGACAAGGCAAACGAGAACAGGAACAGACAGAGATAACATGGGGATGGTAACGACAGATGATGGGGGTCGTATCCCAGCACAATTTCAAGATTTCACATTATTATGATTCGTCGTATCAACGTGAGATACAAGGACTATGTGGATATACGCAGCAAACATATGCCAACACTCGCACAGCACCTTTGACGGCATCCAATGAGACATTGAGAGGAATAGCGATTCTGGCTCGAAGAGCGACGGACGAGGGTGAGAGGGAATGACAGATTACCAGGCAGTGGAGAAGCACACAAATTGCGTGGATCTACGATCTCCCAGAAATAGCGAGTGAGAACAAGAGCTGGGGAAGATAGAGACGTCGAGTTGAAAACTCTCAAGGCCGACATCGAAGCAAACGTAACCAATGGATTCGTCCAGTCATCACGAACTACCACAACACCGATCGTATTTGTGAAGAAGAATGATGGCGGACTGCGCCTGTAAGTGGACTACTGACCTCTCAATAATGCGCCGGTGAAGAACCAATGTCCTCTCCTACCGATCTCGGAGGTGCTCAACAGGACCTCAAGAATACCTATCACCTCATCCAATTCAATGAAGATGACAAGTACAAAATCCCGTTTCTCACCCGGCATGGAGTTCGAGTACGGAGTCATGCTGTTCAGGTTGACGAATGCGCCAGCTTCCATACAACCAGGCTACAAACCAATTAGAGGAGATAAGTCGTCTGCAGAGCAACGACCTTGAAAGAGAGGGATGACAATACGGGAACCGAAATCCTCATATACGATGACCCTACCTGAGGTGCTTGAATGAAGGACCAGAGTGCACTTAAAAACAGAGAAGTCCAGCGGCCCCCAGAGAGCGGGGATAAGCGTACCTAGAGAATTCATGACCATAGACCAAAGTCAGAGACAACAAGAACAGACCAAGCATAGTCCGACAAGGCAACAAGAAGTTGAAAGGTCAAACGCAAAGGAAGTCGAAACACTAAGCTTGTTGAAGCACGAAGCAAGACGAAATACCCAGCAGATCAATGACCAATGCGAGTCAAAAAGCAAGGCCAAAGAATGTGGAAAAATGAGAGGAAAGCAAATGGAAACATTAGACGAAGCAAGTCAACCAAGACCAGCAAAATGACAAGTGCAGTTGAAGACCTCTGAAGTCCAGAGACAAAGGCTGCGAAGAGACACGTTGGTCAACAAAGAAGACCAAAAGTGTACAGAAGTTCATAAGTCTACCAAACTACGACGGCAATTAATAACCGATTTGAATCTAAGTTGTCCAAGGAGCAAAGCACATCAAATGGGGGGATGACCGAGACACAAAATTCATCCTAGCGACAAGGCAAAAGCCCACCGGGAGGCAGTCTACCGACACACAGACTGAGAAGTCAACTGTGAAGTCAACTGAGAAGTCAACCAGTCAAGTCCTACTGACAAGTCAACAGCCCACCAGGATACAGTCTGCTGAGAAGCGCACCGAGAAGTCAACCGAGAAGTCCTCAGAGACGTCGGCCGGCACAGTCTACCAAGCAAACCAAGATTGCATTGAAGCCTCCTGGCGGGAGCGCAAGCACGAAGTTGACCAGATGGTCACCGAAGTGGACTTCCAAAGACGACTAGACAGTCAACCACCATCTGGAAGTTAATGCCACTTACCGATGACTACTGCTTGTGATATATTCAACCAAGCACTGCATCAAGGTTGATGAGAGCGCCGGCACGGTTGAATTTGGTAAGTATAACCATCTTTAGAGAAGGTGACTTGCTAGATGTCGATTAATGTGACGCGACTACACGCAATGCAATTGACCTATACGATCAATGATCACAGACGGCTACGACCAATGCCGCTAGCGGAAGCTCCCAGCCAAGCCAAGTCACAAGCGGAAGATCTACCACCCTGACAATTTAAACAAAGACCTAGGCCGAGATACAAGCTACGGGAGTGATGGTCATTGGAGCATAGGTTAGAATGTTCAGATAATGGAGGACGGGATCACCAGTGGATGTTTTTGTGTTGCTCTCTTCTCTTCTTCTCTTCTTGGGATCTCGGCCCGGAATAAATGGCGTTGACATGGGTTGTTACCACATTCTAATGAAGGTGAAGTTTCCCAGTGCACCGGATCTGCCAAACGGTCACGATTGAGCTTCACAAATCAGTAGCAGATTTCTTACGAGTACATACGCACAATGAATGTATAATGCCTTTTTTCCGTTTCTCTTGTACGGTGGATGCAGCCCGGGAGGTCTGCACCAAAAAGGAGGATAATGTAGTGGCGGCACATGAACCAGGTCCGGGTAACCGCCATTCCATTTAGTCTGCACGCCGCGAGACTTAGATCTCTAGTGATAATCGAAACTTGACACCTATATCGCTATCACTCGAGTCCATGTTTGCAACCGTATGCCACAATTACACTGCGGATGCCTATAAGGCTGAACGCTGGCGTACCTGCCCTTACAACGGGAAGCTCAAACTAACCCTACCACAAATCCTTCCCGTTCCGGAAGTGCAGGACCACCATACTTGTTCAATGGTATGCGAACCTAGTTAGGTGAAGTGATGGGCCACACACCGAGTGATCGATTAACACGCTCACCCGGAGGAGAGCCAGTGGGTGCACCCTACGATGCAAGTCCACAACGTCAGCTAGCATACGATTGATGTTCAGCAGACCGGAATGTGCTCTAGACATACGTCAAGTATGATGGGCCTGATCCATGGCAACAGTGTTAGCAATGGTTCCGGACGGTCACATTGGGTCTGGGTCTGGGTCAAAACTAAACTGATGGGAAAGTAGTCATCTGAGTTGTCAATACACCAGAGCCGTCAATTCTGGTACAGTTTTGTTGAAATCTGCCAACCAGTCTCCATTGTGCAGGTTGGCAGCATGTCTCGCAACAGGTCCATCCATAGATTCATCTGCTGCTCTTGGTTCAGCTGCTTGAAAATGGTATGTAATCAAAATCGCATATTCAATATTCAGCAAACACTTTTCATGTTGTGCAGTATGCAATATCAATTATTTTGAAATCGGTGTATTTCATTTTACTTTTTCTATGTTTGGGTATACAGGAGGTCAATAGTTCTACCATGAACTCAAGTATCCACACAATGCCTTGAATTCCCAATATGCAAAACCAAAAGTCGTTGTTTATCCTTTGATTCTGATTTTCATGATGGGGTAACTTAAATGTCATGCACTGTTGTCCCTGAACAAGCCACAGTTACTATATATAATCAATCTGGCCACCAAGCGAAATATTGATTACCCAAGATGCAAGACAACAAATAGTGTACCCTCCGTTGACGCTTATTATCAGGAGGTGGTAGTGATATGGTTGGAACAATTTTGGCCACTATATGCAGCCAATACATCGATTAGGGGTTTATGACAGTGCACAGCCCATGGATCATTCAAAATGCCTGTTCAAAAGTCATTGACACTCCTTTGCCACTAATAATTTGGAGATCATAAAGCACACATCACTGGCATTGATGTATTGAAGGGCAGCAAGTACTTTGATTGTGGGTATCTGATGTGGAACCACCCTTCAATTGTCCATAATGGAAGGCTAAAAATTGTTGACATTAACTTTTAGGTGATTGTAGCCATATTGTCCCCAGTAGTCCTGCGTATCAAACTGGGCAATTTTTGGATTATGCGTTAAAGTCCAACCACAGCCCTTGGATTATCCAAGATTCAAGACTGGAAATCATTGACACTCCAGGGATGCTCATCTATAGAAGGTTGTAGCGAGATGGTCAACAGCATTTGTACCGTTAATTGGAGCCAATGCTTTCATTGTGGGAGAGTTGCATTGTATAGCCCTTGGATTATGGAAGATTCAAGACCACAAAGTATTGACTCTCCATTAACACTCACTGTGAAGAGGTGGTAGTAAGATCATCACCCACATTTGTGCTGATAAAGGTGGCCAATATTTCGATGATGGGTCAATGTCATTGCATAGGCCTTATACTCTGCAGGATGCAAGGTCATGAATTGTTGACAATTGGTTGACCCTAAATGTTAGCCTTGGGCAACATGTCTGTTACTAACCTTTCATGATATATGCAAAACCAATACCATAGCTTTGGCAGGAAGTTACTGAGCAACCATTTAATTGCTGAAAGTGTACAACAAAAATTGTAGACATTCCAGTGAAGGAATCTTGTACTCAAAACACCCAAATAACGGATGTAGGCTACACATCAGATTCTTAAGAGGTTATCAATGCATCCTTCCCAAATGTTTTACTGGAGTGTGCAGCCACATTACAATTGCTACAAACATTTCCTGTGCAACCAGGTGTGTCTTCAAAGGTCCTCTCCAGAAGCCAAATTTAACCATTCAATGTCTAGCAAATCCAAAAAGTCAACCCCATCTGGCTGGCAGTGACGAGATTAGGCTACCCAACAGCATTTTGGACAGTGAAAATTCGCATCCCTGGACTGTGGCGATGGATAATGCACTGGTCAGCAATGACAGCAGTGAGGCAGTCAATGCAAATTGTCCGGAGTCTTTGAATAGTTTGACCGGGCATTTCTTGTTGAGATATATTTTGGGCTGCTATTTAGCAGTCGCCTGTGAATATCACTTAATAAACAGAAGTCTAGCAGGCAAAGTAAAGTATTTGGCAAGATTGATAAATGTCAGTAGGATGAGTGCGACCAGAGCAAGAAAGAATATTGGGCCTGGCTGCCCCAAAGAGCTGAGTCTGAATCAGGCTAAAAGGTACCGCACAATTTGAAACAGTTATGAATACAATGATTGTTGGGAGCATATTTTGAATTGAAAACAGTTTCAACTGAATGACGGCAGGGTTTCTACAATGAATGGTCTTGTATGTGCGGTGAATGAAATGTGATTTGGTTCTTGCTATGTATAACCAATATTGTGGCAGCATTCACATGCAACATTACACAAGACACTGTATCAATCACATTGAGAAAATGAAAGTTAAAGTATTGTTAATCATTTTTTGCTGTACATCATTGTTAACGTCAGTGGAAATAGGTTGCAGCTATCAAGAAATAGGGCATTGTCTGCCTTCAGAGGCAACAACAATAGGAACATACTTCAAGCCCATTTTAGAAAATATACATCAATGGAGGGAATAATTTGTAGTCATGCTTGATGGCTAATGTGACTGGTGATTAGTTGCAAACAACCAGAAATGTAATATTGGCCTCCTTCATGGTCAAACACAATACCAACAGACTCTCTACCCTATTCTGCAAATGAGGGTAATTACATCATCAATGATTTGTGGTCCATATTGGGGAATGTAATTATTGAAATGTGAGAACAAATTCATGTCCTATGTCCCCGTAGTCGATTGATTCAACACAGTGCATGACATATATATTGTCCGGTCATGAAAGTGAGCATCAGTGGAGGGCTAACAATTCTTTGTCTTACACATTGGGTACTCAAGGCATTGGGCATATACATGAGCTCATCACAGATCACGTACGATTTATTCTAGCCTAAAATTCAACATAGAAATGGTGAAATACGGATCCCAAAATCATCCATATTGCAAGCTACATAACCAGCTAAAACCGATTAATGCCTGCTATATATGCAATTTTAATTATATACTATTATCGTACGGCAACAAAAAATGCATTTTATAAATCTACATTCAGACATTCTGGGTGGCCCCCAAACAACCCACCTAATTCAGACTGCGCATGTTACTTTCATTGCAATGTGCATGAAGAGCCAGTTTGGGTTGTTGGACGATTTAGACCACCATTGTGTCAATTGTCTTATTTTGACCCGAACCTGGTCCTGAAGCAACATTTTGGAACTGCTGCCAACACTTGCCATGTTGTTACCAGTCTTTATACAAAGTTTCTAAAGTATTCATATGCTACCACGTGCTTGAATACTTATATACAACATTGGAAATTTGATATGTTCTAATGCCCAGGAGGACGTGAAAGGAATATCCCTTGCTACTGAACCTGTACAGACTGCATACTCCTCTTGATAGAGGGCTGCACTCAAGTGCCTGTAAGATTAGCAAAGATAGTGGACCAGAAATCATCAACCTGCTGTTGACACTGATTTGAATAATGAGGCTACAAGAGTGTCAGTGTCGGTTTTATCAATTAGTGCAGCAGAGACAGTGATTAAGTATAACTGTTACAGGTTTCCAAGTCGACAAGAAGGACCAAATAGAAAGATATATTATTGCAGAACACTTTTAGAATAGTGGCTCTGATTTGAAAGAGAAAGATATACTATTGCAGAACAGTTATAGAATAATTGTTCTGTTCAGAAAGAATGAGGTGACAAATAATATACCCAATCAGTGGGTAAATGATAGATTGTAATTCGGAGAACCATACACATGTGATTGGGCAGATGGATCCCCGTTCAAAGTTCCATGATGGTGACTTCATAAGATGCAGCACTCATTCAGTCACTGATCCTCTAGAAGAAGGTGATGCTAGGGGTTTTCCCTCACTACTCTCCATGGTACTTTGCATAACTGAATGGGTACATGTCATGTAACTTAGGGTATGTAATATGCATTACACCTACTGAGGAGAGAATAGCAAAAACCTTTACCAGTTACGACTATCGTTTAGTGGGGTTTTCATGTGATACGTCTCAATTGACTAAGCAAATGGTTTTATCAGATTCATTGAATGTATCCAGCTGAGAGTAGCTGATCTGAAAATGGAGCAATACCGCCAGAGTGAACAAAGATTGCTTCTGCCGAGCATGTTGCTTTGAACCACAATCAATTCCAGATACTGGCAGGAGACATTGCCTAATCATCCTGAGGAACTTTACCTCGACATGCAGACTAGGCAGCCGTTAGGCAGCAAGCGATTTCATGGGACTACATGCCCAGCGCTTATGTGAGTGCGGAACAACACCAATTCTCCACGGCCCGAAGATTGGTCTCTGACTTCAACGTAATCTCGGCTTCCAAATGCATCTCCAAACTTGCTTCATTATGGCCGCCAAGTGCATTTCTTAAGTCGCTTGATTACGGCCGCCAAGTGCATCTCCTAACTCACTGGATCACGGTCTCCAAGTGCATCTCCAATCTCTCTCGATTATGGCCTCCAAGTGCATCTCTGAGTTCAGTTAATCACGCCCTACGACTTGTTCTCCACCTTCGCTTGATCACGGCCGCCTAGTGTATCTCTGAGTTCACTCGGTCGTGATCATCAGGCGCACCTCGTATTCCTCTCAATCACGGCCTGCAGCCATTCCAGATTTCCCGTGTGTTGATGAGTAGCTATATAGACACATAGATAAATAGATAAGAATACAAACTGAATACCTCAGTTTTCAAAATCGTTGAACGATAAGTAGTGCTATGATTGCCAGGCGCACCAGAAGTGTTCCCAAAGAAGATATTGTTTCTTGCAGACTGCTCTACTGTGATTTGAGGTGCTCCTAGGCTTGTCCTCAGCGCGCCAAGTCATGTCATGTTAGGGGTTTTCTCCCAGCAGTGTAATGCGACCAAGATACAATGCGGTGTGTTCCTTAGCGGGGGTATACTAAGCACGTCTCGATTGGATAAGCTCGTGGCTTAGCGGATTCTTTGAAAGTATAGTACTGTGGTTCCTGATTTGATGATCCAACATTGCCGCCAGATTGAAATGGGTTAGACCTGGCCGAGCTCAATGTTTCCAACCAGATTAATCCTTGGATACTATGCGGTAGCACTAAATGTGGTCGGCAGTCGAGCTAATACAGGGCTCTCCAGTTTCCAAGCCTCTTGGATGTGGGGCATGTCCGGGTTATGATGAAGACCTCAGCACCTACAACTGAGGGATTTATGGCGTTGGCTAAAGCCCAATGCAGACATTATTCTTTGATTAGTTTGAGTTGGTCCTACAATGTTAATCAACGAGGTTGATTACGCTCATTAAAGTCTACATTGGCATAGCAGCGAATACTAAATTGTGCAAGACTATGAGTTATTAAATATCACTTGGATATTAATAACCCAGACGAGTCACCTATGGGTAGACGTTCCAACTACTGATCGCCAATGATACATGATGTCAAAAATTCAAGTTATGGTCTGATTGATGAGTCCATATGATATCATGCATGAACACGATAACCAAAGGGACGCGTGGCCGGCAATAGTCTGGCGCTTTCAGTCCATGTAAGACGCACAGATACTTGGCCATCATTGAGGGATTAAATCACAGTACCAGTTGGAGTAAGCCAAGGGACTATAAAGAGACCAGATTGTTCCGGCAATGAGGAAGATAAGCTCGAACAGCTAGAGATGAATGATACCTACCAGCGGAGAATGATCCTTATTTATTATTGTGTTTTTATGATACCTATATCTATTACTCTGTACCTAAAATCTATTAGCTTTGTGTAGCGGCTGCCCCGCTCCTTTAATATATATTCTACGAATGACTGTTACATGTGAGAACGAAAACGACGCTATGGTATACGCAGCCGAAAACGTTATTGCCTTTGCAAGGGATAATCAATATGTGTTCGTAACTCATTGCATATGGTGGGTACCATCGATTATCAGACTAGAATCAGGAGTGCTAGCACACATCGATAATCTTTGAATCTGATCCGTGATAGTACATGCTACTACCACTAGGATGGAAGCAGTTAGCAAAACACCCGAGAAGAACAAGTTGAGCTGGCAAGATAAAATATTACAGAGTGCGAAAAGTTCCTTCAAGAGTCCAAAAGGCTATGAGGTATTGGCATGCTTACGTCTTCTGGAAGGGCCAGTACTGGTCGTGTCAACCCACTCAAATCCACAAAGAAGATATTATGGAGAAAGATAAAAAACAAGGACTTTTCTGAGACTGAAGGAACAAAGGAGAGCAAAATGCAAAGAAGGAAACCAGCAAGCGAGTGTTTACGTTGTGCTTGGCCTCCCGGTGATAAAGGGATACATAGGCTTGAGGATGGTATTTGTCCCAATAAACTGGATAAAGGAATGGCCAAGAATGGGAAGTTAGTCCGAGCAGAAGAGTCCATGAGGGACAATACGGATAGCGACGAAAGCTCGGAAGGAAGTGATTGAAGTAAGGAATAAGATCTACGGCCGTGTGCTCTAGTACATACTCAACGGAGTATAGCTACTTAGGGTTTAACAGCCCTGTATCAGTATAATAAATATACTCTACACTCATAGGTTTATTATGTAACGAATGAACGAGTAAGAGCTTAAGGCATACCAAGGGTTAAAAAAGCAAGGAGCCTTCTTGTTCAAATCGCCAAAATTTGGATTGTTGGTAGCATTATTTAAGCTACCCAACCTTACGATTACAATACCATTCCAAATTCTGGTTACGAATACTGAATATTTTAACCAACTGTTAGGGGTTCTCCCCTAGCAGTGATAATGGGACTTGTTGGCAGTCAAGGACAGCGCATACCACGCCGAGACTCGCAAGTACTTTGCCCAGTGATATGCCTTTTAGCGGGGGTTCAATATCAGTCA